>OMBB01000015.1_pt1 | contig 126819 bp, 95 predicted proteins | sample 1673961 | NCBI WGS metagenome assembly OMBB01 (sample SAMEA103958135, study PRJEB25191) | human gut metagenome | reverse complement strand
ACGACTCATAAATCTACCCTTAATCGTGTATTGGATGATAGTTGCGGATTTTAGGATAACTTAAAAAATAAAAGAAAGTATGAAGAATATTTCACATAGTGTAGTTTGCCCTATGACATCCTGCACACATAGCAACACTTGTGCCCGTTATGCGCAGTATGTCAAGGCGCTTGCCAATGCTGACACCTTTGAGGTGCTCAATGTGAAGCATCTGGTGAGTGAAGGCGAGAAGTGTCCCTATCATCTTGTAGCAGAAAAGCAAGTATGGGCGAGGGGATTCCTGCGCATTTACAATACCATCCCATCGGGCAGAACCCGTTATTTCTATTCCCATACGCCTTATACCCGTCGCAGGTTTTATAAGGCAAGGAGTGGCGAGATTGACATTCCTCCCTACATACAGGACCGCCTTCTCTCCATCTTTCGGGAGCATGGTGCTGACATGAGCATCGGCTTCGACCGTTATGAAGAGAAGGAGGTTCTGGTGGAAAAATAAGAATCCCATGGATGTTCAGTTCAAAGGCAGCCCTGATATAAATGTAGAAGTACAAATTTTATTCGATACTACAAAATAAAAATAGTACTTTTTATTCGGTGAATCAATTAAGAGAAAATTTATTCCTTTACTATGCATATAAAGAACATGATTCTTTTTGAACTTCAGATTAAACAACGAAAAAATATCCAAAAAGTTGCAGATATGAAAATAAAGTAGTAACTTTGCGGTAGCATTTTAAAGCAGATGATTATGAAGCAGGTAGAAGAAAGATATATCAGTTTGCTGACCGACTTCGGTTTCAAGCGAATCTTTGGAACAGCAATGAACAAGGATTTGCTGATTTGTTTTCTCAACAGCTTGTTTGATGGCAAACAGGTTGTGAAGGATGTATCATATCTGAACCCTGAGCATGTGGGAGATGTCTATACCGACCGTAGAGCCATCTTTGATGTATATTGTGAGGGCGAAAATGGCGAGAAGTTCATCGTTGAAATGCAGAATGCTTATCAGGCGTATTTCAAGGATCGCTCCCTCTTCTACTCAACCTTCCCTATCCGTGAGCAGGCACCCAAGGGAAATGACTGGGATTTCAAACTCAATCATATCTATACCGTAGCCCTGCTCAACTTCAACATGAATGAGGATGCCTTCGACAAGGAAGAAATCCGCCATCATGTACAGTTGTGCGATACCGCTACACACAAGGTTTTCTATGATAAGTTGGAGTTTATCTATGTAGAGATTGCCAAGTTCGACAAAACCCTGGAAGAACTGAATACGCTCTATGAGAAGTGGCTCTATGCACTGAAGAACCTCTATAAGCTTACCCAGCGCCCGAAAGAGCTGTGCGACAAAGTATTCGACCGTCTCTTTGAGGAAGCCGAGATAGCCAAGTTCTCTCCGCAGGAAATGAGGGAGTATGAGGCCAGTAAGAAGGCATATCGCGACATCAAGAATTCCGTAGACACTGCTAAGCGTGAAGGAATTGCTGAAGGCATGTTGCAGCGAAGCCTTGAGATTGCTAGAAAGATGCTGGCAAAGGGAATGGATGAAGCTACGGTCATGGATATGACGGGGCTGACGGCTGAAGAGCTGAAGCTGCTGAAAGCGGAGATGTAGATTATAAATATTATAATATTATCAAGGGTCTATACGCCACCTGTTATTGTGGCATATAGACCCTTGTTGTTTCCGGTTAGATGTGGGTGAATTATAATGTTTATAGCTGCTCTGATACGCTATTTCGTACTCTCCATAGAAGTGATGCGGAGCGTATAAGAATAGGTACCGCTTGTAGGGCAGGCATACTGCGAGAGGACGGTATCGCCCTGACAATTACTCAAAGAAAAGGGTGAAATCTAAATATGTAAAATGTTTAAAAAGGGCGTAAAAAGCCTAAAATAAGGTAAAACTAATGGATAATTTGTGAGTTTTAAAATACTAATTGTCTGATATATAGCATGTTATGTCGATTTCGAAAGGGCGTAACGATGGGCGTAAAAAGCCTTAAAATATGGCAAAACTAATGGATAAAACGATAGATAATGACAAAAAAAGTCCCCGATGCATCTCGCACCGAGGACTTCAAGAGTTCAATTTTAATCTATGAAGTACAATCCGTGTTAGAACACGGCTGCTTGTAAATTCGATTTATACCATCTTTATTTCTTATCCGCATCAATGAGGGCAAGCAGATGCTCTACTGCCACTTCTTGCGGGATATTCTTCTCTATGCAAACCTGCTTGCGGTAGAGGCTTACCTTGTTAGGACCGGCGCCCACATAGCCATAGTCGGCATCTGCCATTTCGCCAGGACCATTCACGATGCAGCCCATGATGCCAATCTTCAGACCCTTCAGGTGCTTGGTGGCCTCCTTGATCTTGGCAATGGTTTCGCGGAGATCGTAGAGGGTTCTTCCGCAACCAGGACAACTGATATACTCGGTCTTGCTGGTACGCAGACGAGCAGCCTGAAGTATTCCAAAAGCAGTCTCATCAATGGTCTGGGCAGGGATGTCGCCATTGTTCATCAACCAGATACCATCGGTCAGACCATCTATCATCAGCGCACCCATGTCGGCAGCAGCCTCCAACTGGAAGTCGCTCTTCTCTTCTTTGCTGTGCTGGTACATCTGCGCAAAGACAACAGGGTTCTTCAAGCCGGCATTCATCATCTCATGAACCAATGCGCGCTGGTCGCCCAAACGGTTCTGGTGATTGCTGACGCAGATGACTACCACTTCCGGATGATTCTTCAAGCAAGCGATGTATTCTTCGGCAGGAGTACCAAACTGGAGCGTGAGGAACTTGATGTCTGCCTTGATGCTGGCGATGAACGGCATAGCTATAGCAGGGAAGATAGGATAGAGTTTGGCACCTGTAGTCTCAGGCTTGCAGTTGAGGGTCTCATAGACGTTGTAATCTACGATATAGCTCTGTCCTGGCACAAACTGCTTAGGCATCTTTCCACCTATATAAATATAGTCGGGTTGGGCATCCTTATTCTCACAAATCGTGCTCTCGCCATTGATACGGTTGCTGATGACTACAGGCACCTGAGTGCCACCGATATTGCCCACAGCCTCGGTTTCCCGGCGTGTAGGGCGCAACCAGTCGAAAGAAGGACAAGCCGTAGCAGGAATCATCAGCTGCCCCTGTTTCTTTCCGATATAATCCACCAGATGGCGGGCTACAGGAATCTCAGCCGCAGGTTCCTCGCTCAGACTTACTCTCACGGTATCACCGATGCCATCAGCCAGAAGCGCACCGATGCCCACGGCACTCTTGATTCTTCCATCTTCACCTTCGCCGGCTTCGGTAACGCCCAGGTGAAGAGGGTAGTTCATTCCTTCCTTCTCCATCTCATCCACTAAGAGGCGCATAGAGCGCACCATCACCACGGTATTGGATGACTTGATACTGATGACCACATCGTGGAAATTCTCTTTCTTGCAGATGCGAAGAAACTCCATGCAACTCTCTACGATGCCTTCCGGAGTATCGCCATAGCGGTTGCGGATGCGGTCGGAGAGCGAACCATGGTTTACGCCGATGCGGATAGCAGTATGGTTCTCCTTGCAGATATTGAGGAAAGGAACGAAACGTTCCTCAATCTTCTGGAGTTCGTGGGCATATTCCTCGTCAGTATATTCCTGCTTGATAAACTTGCGGGCAGGATCCACGTAGTTGCCTGGGTTGATACGCACCTTTTCGCAATAGAGTGCAGCTACATCAGCCACATTCGGATTGAAGTGGATGTCAGCCACGAGCGGAGTGGTGAAACCATCGGCACGGATTCCTGCATTGATATTCTTCATGTTTTCAGCCTCGCGGGAGCCCTGGGTGGTAAAGCGCACCAGTTCGCCACCAGCCTTGATGATTTCCTCTGCCTGACGTACACAAGCCTCGGTATCATTGGTATTGGTAGTGGTCATCGACTGGATGCGGATAGGATTGTTACCGCCTAAGTCAAGTTCTCCGACATGGGCAACAGAAGAAGTGCGTCGGGTATAATTGAATAAATCTACCATAATGTATAAGATGAGATATGCCCCAAGGAAGGGGCATATCAGGATATATTAGTTACATTTATAATCGTATTTGATTTCATGCAGCTCCTTGTTGGCCTTCTCGATCTTTGCATCCAGACCAGCCTTCCATGCCTGCACCTTCTCTGCCACTTCCTCGTCTCCCAATGCAATCATCTCTGCAGCCAGGATAGCTGCGTTCTGAGCTGCGTTGACACCTACTGTGGCGATAGGAATGCCAGGAGGCATCTGAATGATACTGAGCATGGCATCCAGACCATCGAGCATACCCTTGATAGGCACACCGATAACTGGCAGCGGTGTTTCTGCTGCTATCACGCCAGGAAGGGCAGCAGCCATACCTGCAGCAGCGATGATAACCTTCACACCACGGTCTTTAGCTCCTTTGGCAAATGCTGCTACTGCATCTGGAGTGCGGTGAGCAGAGAGGGCATTTACCTCAAAAGGAATCTGGTTGTCATTCAACCACTTACATGCTTTTTCCATAACAGGCAGGTCACTGGTACTGCCCATGATAATGCTAACTAATGGTTTCATTTGCTTTTATATTTAATATTGATAATTTCTCTTATTATTCTATTCATCTAATGAATGCTCACCTTACTTATATAATAAAGAGAGCGCACACTACTCCAACGAGGAATCCTGTTACCACCTGCGCCAACGTATGCTGACGGAGAATCATGCGGGCTGTACCCACCATGCCAGCCAGCAGGATGACGAATGCCAGCCACCAGATAGGATTGAAGGAAAAGGCAATCGAATAGACTACCAGTCCTCCTGCCACTCCTCCGATGGCTGCCGTGTGGGTGGAGATCTTCCACCATACATTGATGAGTGCGCATACCATCTGTATCACCAATGCCGCTACCAGGATAATGCTGATAACTCTCGGCGTGTTGCGGTATTCCATCAGAAAGAAACAGCCGAAATAGCACAGGATTGATATCAGATAGGGTACGACACGGCGCTCTTTCCTGCCCAATTCCTTGGATGTCCATCCCTGAAACTTGCGGTATAGGTGTATCAGCAGGGAGGGCATGAGGATGGTGGAGATATACACCATGAGCAGCATCGGTAATTTATATGCCAATGGCAGCAGCGACATATAGCTGAACAGAAACAGAGCCACTAGTCCAACCAAAGGCAGGTAGAAAGGGGTGAAGAGCATGCTCATGATGCGTGCCGCCAATATGATATTTTTCTCTTTCATAACAAACTATGTTGTATGTAACCTTTTGTATATTTTCCTGAATTTATTTTCTCAATCGTGCTACCGGGATGCCCAACTGCTCTCTGTATTTAGCCACGGTGCGTCGTGCAATAGGGAATCCTTTTTCCTTCATGACCTTGGAAATAGCATCATCGCTGAGAGGTTTCTTTTTATCCTCGTTTTCGATGAGGTGCTGGAGGGCAATCTTGATCTTGCGTGTTGACAGTTCCTCGCCGTCTTCGGTGGTATAGCTGTCTGTAAAGAAGAACTTGAGTGGGAATACGCCCCATTTGGTCTGTACATATTTCTCGATTCTTACTCGTGAAATGGTACTGATGTCAAGTTTCGTTCTTTCTGCAACATCCTTGAGAATCATCGGCTTGAGGTCAGCCTCGTCACCATCCAGGAAGAACTGCCTCTGGATGTCGATGATAGCCTTCATGGTGATGATGAGCGTATGTCGGCGCTGCTTGATGGCTTCGATAAAGCCTTGAGCCTTATCTACTTTCTCCTTGGCATAGAGCAGGGCTTCCTTGTCTTTCCGGCTCATCTGGTCCTTGTGCCTTTTGTAGGTTTCTATCATGTCGGTGAAGGAAGGAGATACGGTCAGCTCTGGCATATTGCCTCGGTTGAGCGTGAATGTAATGGTTCCGTCATCGGCAGTATCTACGATGAAGTCGGGATTGATCTGCTGCATGTTTCGTCCGTCAGTCTCGCCAAGCGATGCGCCCGGCTTAGGATTCAACTTGCGTATCTCGTCCTTGAGTGTCTCCAACTGGGTTTCGTTGAGTTCCAGTCCAGACTTGATTTTATCCCAATGTTTCTTGGTAAATTCGTCGAAATAATCCTCGAATACTTCCTCCATGGTTTTGCGCAGCACTCCCTTAGGCAGTCTTTTTACCTGCAGCAGCAAGCATTCCTGTAGGCTTCTTCCGCCCACTCCGGCAGGATCGAACGACTGGAGTTTGTGGAGCACATGCTCAATTTCCTTTTCGCTTACATCAATATTATGGTAGATGATGAGCTCATCGCAGATGCTGTCCAGGTCTTTGCGGAGCAATCCGTCTTCATCCAGCGAACCAATCAGATACTCCATGATTTGCTTTTCTTTATCCGTGAGTATCTGCATGTCCATCTGTTCCTTCAACTTATCGTAGAAGGAAGTTGTATCGCCATAAACCATTTCCTCGTAGTCGGCGTTCTGCGTATTATATCTGTCAGTATTGTAGTCGGGCATCTGGTCGTCTTTTCCGATACTTTCCAATGCCTGATCCAGTTCGTCCTTTCTTTCTTCTTTTTCCGACTGTGCTTCGTAGGCATCGTCTCCAAATTCATCGTCATTACTGTTGTCAGAATCATCCAGAGCCGAACGGTCTTCGTTGCCCTCTCCCATGAGTGCATCGTCCGGATTCTCAGTTTCCAAGGCAGGATTATCATCCAGTTCGGCATTGATATTATCCTCCAGTTCGTTGAGCGGCATCTCCAGCATCTTCACCTGCAGCATCTGTTGGGCGGAGAGTCGCTGGAGCTGTTGTAGTTTCTGCTCCTGTGTCTGAATGAGTTTTTGAGTCATGTTTCGTGTCTTTTAAATAAGTTCTTTCCAAGTTACTTAAAAAGTTATATCTTCTTCTTATTAGAAGTATTTTTCCTACTTACTTGAAGTATTCTTTCAGTTCCAATGCCAGTTTGTAGAGTTTATCAGGATTTCCGTTTCCATACCGCTGCCAGATTTTGCTGCATGCGTCTATCAGATTGCTGATCACCACATCGTTTCTGTTGAGGTATGGGTCGCAAATCTGGAAAACATTCATGGCCTCTACTATCACTTTCGTGCTGGTTTTGATGAGTTTGGCGAGATCAATGATTTCTGGTGTTTCCGGCACCATGGTGATTGGTGTGAGCTGGAAATAAAGATCGAGGATGATGATCAGCTTGACGGGAGTGAGCGAAGGCTCGGCTTCGATAGGTTCCCAGTCGTGCTCGAATGATTCCCTGATGGAAACCCCCTGATAGAATTGTGTTGCATTTCCACATCCTTCCATTTTCTTGAGCAAATGGATATCACGAGCCAACTTTTTAGGGTTGTCTCCATATTTATCCCAAAGCCTCTTGATGCGTGGGGTGACCATTCTGAGTTTGAACATCTGTTCGTGGAGAACTTCTGGGGCAATATGCAGCTCCAGAGCCAGATTGACCATGCCTTTCGAATAGAGAGGTTTAACGCCCATTGGCTTTTTCTGGTATAATTGCAATAGCAAAAGCCAGTATTCATCTTTCCAAAGAGGATGTTTAGCCATATTACAACACTTTTCTGCAAAAGTACGACTTTTCATCGGTAATACAAAATAAAAATTGGAATTTTTTCCAAAAGAAAGACAATAAAATGAGAAATGAAGTGAGGGGAGATAAAAGAAAGTGCGCAAGACTTCTCACGAACTCTTGCGCACTTTTAATGTTATATTCCCAAATTTCTCATAACTCAAAGGAGATTGACTTCATTTTAAGTTCCTCTCCATTTCAGAGCCTGAAGCAGGAATTCTGCTACACAGGCATCATCTTCGTTAGTCCTATAACATTCTTTTTTACCTTTTCAACTTAATCCTATTGAACACTGTTAATCTCTGAATAAACAATCTTTTTTTCTACCTTTTCTAATACCTGTTACCTAAACTAACAATCTAAAACCTAAAACTAAACCTAAACAACTAACAATCTTAACCTAAAAACCTAATAACCTTTTGTCTTATTGACGATGCAAAGGTACGACGATTTTCGGTATCTTCCAAATCTTTAGAAGAAAAAGTCTCAAAAAAGCCCTTTTTTTTGATGTACATCAACTATATGTGTGCGTACACATCAAGTATTTAGCTCAAAATTGACCTGTATCAAGCACTTAGAAGAATGTAGCTGAAAGCGGCTAATCGCCTTTATACATTATTATATATAATAGCAGCTTTTTCCTATATGTGATTGCAGCTATTCTATATATTTTTGCTGTTATTTGCCGATATAAGCCTCTTCACTCATATAAACAGCGATGGTTTTGAGCTTGATATAATCTTCTGAGAGATAGATGCGGCCCTGATTACCCCAGTTGGTGCCCCAGGAGTTGCGGCAAACGTAATATCGCTGTTTGCCCTGGACGAAGGTGCCGATGATTTCCATCACATGATCGTCGGTGGTATGCAACTGTTCGAAAGCTTTCTGACGGGACTCCTGGGTGACAGGGCGCTCGGCAGAAGTGATATCTACATAGTTGTTCTTAGGATTCTGGAATCCCGGTTCGCTGATATCGCCTTCCCAACAAACAGGATGGCCATTCTCTATCGCCTGCTGGATATGCTGCAGCAGTTCGTCGATAGGAATATTGAGAAACTCGTCATGCATCTGGTTGTCGGCTACCTCGAGTGAGAAGTATTCACGGAAGGGATGGTGGGTGAAGCTTGTCAGGGCCACATATTCTTCCGGATAGCAGACGCTGTGGGCAAATTCCAGCGGGGTGTATTCTGCACCGAGCATGTGAATCTGCTGGGCTGGCATATATCCCAGTTCTGAATCGAAGAGATCGTTGAGTTCTTCCTTTAGTTTCGCGATACCGGCACCCTTGGCGATAGCACCGTTGCAAACCTGCTCTACCTTGCGGCAGAGTACCTTATAGTTGATATCTTTCTTGTCCTCGTAACTGTCGTATGGTTCGGCTCCGTATTTATTGATATAATGGATGAGCGTCGAACTCATACCCCTCATGCTGATAGGTTTTTTACCTTGAGAAAAATAATATTCCAAGGCTTTTTCCTGCAGCATCATGCGGGCTATGTAAGCCACGGAGAGGTTGATGGAGTCGCCCTTCATGATATGTTCACTCTCAATGGTAGCCAACATGCCGTATGCCCAGCAGAGTTCACTTTGTCCCTGGTCCTTGACGGGGGTAGTGCCGATGAGTTTGACATGGGCAGGTAAGTTGTTCTTCCCAGCTTTCTCTGATGGTTGGGAAGAAGGCTGACTCTTGTAGTCACAACTGGCGATGAAGAGTGTGGCAAGTATGGCGAAGATAATCTTTCTTTTCATGTTGTATGAACTTTATTTTGTACAAATTGCTTTTAATTGGCTGCAAAGATACTATAAAAATCTATAGTATTGCTCATATCTCGAAGAAAAAGTGTAACTTTGCATCCTAAAAAGATATATATGACATTCATGAATGATAAAATAAAAGAATTTGAGGTGATGGCTCCTGTGGGATCTCGCGAATCCCTGGCTGCAGCTATCCAAGCCGGAGCAGATTCTGTCTATTTCGGTATCGGCAAGTTGAACATGCGTTCACATTCTGCCAATCATTTTACCATCGATGACCTGCGTGAGATCGCTGCTACCTGCAATGAGCATGGTATCAAGACTTATCTCACCGTCAATACCGTTATCTATGATGATGATATTGCCACGATGAAGGAGATTATCGATGCTGCTAAGGAGGCTGGCATCTCGGCTGTCATCGCAAGTGATGTGGCTGTGATGAGCTATTGTAATGAAGTGGGCGAGGAGGTTCATCTTTCTACCCAGTTGAATATTTCCAATACGGAAGCGCTGAAGTTCTATGCCCGCTTTGCTGATGTTTCGGTGCTGGCTCGTGAACTGAATATGGATCAGGTGAAGCATATCCACGAACAGATAGAGCAGCAGAATATCTGTGGTCCTATGGGCAAGCAGATTCGTATTGAGATGTTCTGTCATGGTGCGCTCTGCATGGCTGTTTCCGGTAAGTGCTATATGAGCTTGGCTAATGCCAACCGCTCTGCCAACCGTGGTGAGTGTGTACAGATTTGCCGTCGCAGCTATACGGTAACTGATAATGAAACGGGTAACCAGCTGGAAATCGACAATAAGTATGTGATGAGTCCTAAGGACCTGAAGACTATCCGCTTCATCGACCGTATGATGGATGCCGGTGTGCGTGTCTTCAAGATAGAAGGTCGTGCCCGTGGTCCTGAATACGTTTATACTGTAGTAAAGTGCTATAAGGAGGCGATAGCTTCTGTACTGGAGGGTACTTTTACTGAGGAAAAGAAGGATGCATGGGACGAAAGATTGGCAACTGTCTTCAACCGTGGTTTCTGGGATGGTTATTACCAGGGTCAGACACTCGGCGAATGGAACAAGCACTATGGTTCGGTAGCAACAGAGAAGAAGGTACTCGTAGGTAAGGTGATGAAGTACTTCTCCAAGCTCGGTGTGGCTGAGGTTGCTGTGGAAGCTACTACCTTCAATCAGGGCGATAAACTTCTGATTACAGGAAATACTACAGGTGTGATGTATCTCAAAGCCGATGAGATCCGTTATGATTTGAAACCAGTTGAGACAGCCAAGCAGGGCTGGAGAGTATCTATCCCTGTGCCAGATAAGGTTCGTCCGAATGATAAACTCTATAAATTAATTACCGTAAACGAAATAAAGGAAATAAAATAATGGCTACAATCAATGATTTGCAGGATGAAGTAGTGGAGGAATTCCAGGACTTCACCGATTGGATGGATAAGTATCAGATGCTCATCGACTTGGGTAACGAGTTGGAGCCTCTTGACGAGAAATATAAGAACAAGCAGAACCTCATCGATGGCTGTCAGAGCCGTGTATGGTTGCAATGCGATTATGAGGATGGCAAGCTCGTGTTTACTGCTGATAGTGATGCGCTTATCGTGAAGGGTATCATCGCTCTTCTGATTCGCGTATTGAGCGGTCATACTCCTACCGAGATTATGGATGCTGATCTTTATTTCGTAGAGAAGATTGGTTTGAAGGATCATCTGAGTCCAACCCGCAGCAATGGTCTCTTGGCGATGATCAAGCAGATTCGTATGTACGCCTTGGCTTATAAGACCAAGGAGGCTGAGGCTTAATTTCCCTACATGGTATCATCAGAAGTATCATATCATGCGTAAGTTAAGAACGATAGAGATGAATCGCCTCACCGTGGAGGAATTCAAGGAGGCAGAGAAGCTTCCCCTGATAGTAGTCTTGGATGATGTGCGTTCATTATATAATGTGGGAAGTGTTTTCCGCTCTTGCGATGCTTTCCGTGTAGAGGCTGTATATCTGTGTGGTATTACCGCTACTCCTCCTAATGCCGAGATTCACAAGACGGCATTGGGTGGTGAGGACAGTGTCGATTGGGAATACTTCAAGACCACGGAAGAGGCTGTGGAGAAATTGAAGCAGAAAGGCTTTTTTATTTATAGCATCGAACAGGTGGAAGGCTCTACCAAACTCCAGAATCTGCCGGAGGCTCATTCTAATATTGTTAGAACGGCTTCAGAATCAGAAAAGCAAGAGAATTCTTCACTCTTCACTCTTCACTCTTCACTCCCCAGCGGCTATGCCGTCATCTTCGGCAACGAGGTGAAGGGTGTAAAGCAGAACATCGTGGATATGAGCGATGGCTGTCTGGAGATTCCTCAGTTTGGTACGAAGCATTCGCTCAATGTCAGCGTAACGGCAGGCATTGTGGTCTGGGAGTTTGCCAAACTCTTGAAGCTATAAGCGGCATTCAAGCTGATTTCGTATTCATATAGACTGCTTTAATCTTTGAATTAAGCAGTTCATTATAAGTTGAGTTCATGCCAAACTTGGATTTTTTTGCCAAGTTTGGCATGAACTCGTTTGGTAATATCAAATAAAAAGCGTATCTTTGTCGCTTATTACCACTTCTCATACAACTTTTTCATAATGGGATTTGTATCCATAATTGTTGTCCTACAATATTGCTTTTTGTGCCACTTTTATGGCATCCCGTTTCAGTGCAGAGTCATTTTCATTTCCTACAGCATCGATCACTTTATCTGCGAGCCACAGCTTCAATATCTCATTTTCATCCTGATGCAGCAATTCTGCAAGTTTTACCACTTGCTCTCGCTTAGCTCGTCGGTCTCCACGCTCAATTTTACTGAACATGGGAGTGTCAATTTCTAATGCTGCCGCCAATTGGCGTTGCAGGAGCTTCTGCTCGTCTCTGAGTTCTCTTATCTTGTTTCCGAGTAACATATCTTTTATTTTTTACGATTCTAACTCCGTTATAATATGATTCTTTCGACGTAAATCGGTTCAAATTACGACCTATTAAACCTCAATTGGTTAATATTGGGTCGTAAAAAGGTCGTAATTCACAAATTAGGTCTTATTACGACCTTATTATCCACTTTCGTCCTTTGGTTGTTATTAATTTATTTTCATCCATCTCTACAAGCAATTTGCCCACCATGCGCAATTGTTGTTCGTCTGTTTTGTTGGAGGGAAGTACATCCCTCAAGTATTCATAAATACTGTCTCGCTTTGCCCCTTCGTCACCTGCGTTTTGTAAGAATTGCAGTATCATTTGGCGCAGTTTCTCCTTATCCAATCCTTTTGTCTTTGTGTAAGAAGGAAGTTGGTGAGTGTTTTTGGCAATGCTAAGAGATATGAAGATTCCAACTGGCTTTACTATATCCATTCCACATTAGTCCGCATAGCCAGCATAACCGCCTCTCCAACTAGAGCGAAGTTGGCAAGAAGATAATGATTTTCTGTAAAACCATAGAATGTAGAGCCAGCAATCTCAGCTGTCTTTATAAGACTTCTTCGCACATCCGCATCACCGAAGCAAGTAGCACTTCCCACCATAAATGCAGTACCAGAAGGACTAAGGTTTGCTATAATCGGACCGGCATCAGCATCCATTCAAATAGGACAGTTCCTATCATGATATTCCTTTAGACCAGAAATCGGACTGCTTTGATAAAAATATTGTTTCAATCGCTCGTATTGCCCTTTTGCAAAAGACCTATCTATGAGCGAGAGATAATAACAATTCAAGGCCGAATACGCCCCCTTTTACTGGCATACCGTCTATCTGCTGTGCTCCCGTATTATCCAAGAAAGAAACCAATAAGCCTGTCTTTGCATCCAACCAATCAGTTTTTGCTTTCTCTATCCACCTATTCACGGTGTCTTGACAACTTCCATGATTCAACTTTGCATAATGAGATAAAGCTACCACAGCCACCAACATATCAGGAACATAAATCGGCTCATCTGGATAAGTCGGAAGATTTAAAGTTTCAGCATCGAGCATTCTTCGGTTGAGCGTATAACAGATTCTGCTATATAATTCATCATATTTATTTCCTCCACCTAATTCTTTATATTCTCCCATCATCCAAGCAAGAATACTCAAATAAGAAACATGACTATGATTGCCTTCAAGACTCGCAAGAGCATCTTCTCCCCACCATCTTTTTCTATCATATTCACGTATCTCTAAAGACATAACTATCTCTATGAGTTTACCAACATATCCTAATGATACCTCTTTTTGTTCGGGATAAATCCTTGCAATATTTGTCAATGCCACCGCAAACATAGAACAAGAGTACATTGCCCATTCTCCTTGAAACTGTTCATCCATTCCACCAGGCATCTCTTCCATTACTTTTTGCGGTGTTGTCGCCAATTTTCCAATCAGATAGTTTCGCCTACGAAGAATATCATTCCTTTCACCCTCAAATGTTCCGACACCGTACATACCGAAAGGTACAGATGCAATTTTTCCCAACAGCAAGGCTAATACAAGAATAGCTAAAGATGCTTTCTTGTGCTGCCGAATACTGGTTATCAATTCATTACTGTCATTACTTCTCGTCTTTTTTATAATCTTCAAACGACATTTCCTTGACGAGGTTTCCTTTTTCATCATAAACAGAAACGACAGAATATCTGCCAGGATCGCCATTAGCATGATGCCTGAAAGATAAGCATATAGGCAGGCCTTCCTCTGATGTAAAGCCTACGCAGCCACGATTAGATGGCAATAATATAGACTTCTTAGTTTCCGTATCAATGATAAAACTAAAAGTCGGTCCTAGTTCATCCCTATTGCCATTCACAACTATTAAGTTTTCATCAAAAGGAAACGCCATCGTATCCATAATGGAAAAAGTAGAATCAATCGACATCTTTTCACCACCATAGACATATTCATGTCCTCGAAGAATTTCCAACAAGCTATCATTCTTCCCTTCTCCTACTTCCATTCTATCCCCTTGCTCTACTTTTTCAGCTTTTTGATTGCGACAACTGGCAAAACAAATATTGAAAAAGAAAAGAGATAGACCTAATAGTAAAAACTTAAAATCTTTCATGTCCGTATCAAATATTCTTTAGTCCGATTCAACAAGCCCCTTATATTGGTGCCAGCTCCGCCAACCCCAATGCACAATATCCTTAATTTTCCTGTATTATTTTCCATATAGTAACATCTATCATTTTTGGCAGCAAAATTAATCAAAAATTTGATAAATTGTATCTGCAAGCCTTGGATTTTTAAATCGCAAGGCTTGCAATTATATAATTTCTAACGAGATTGACCAAAAACGACCATACCTCTCCACTTTTCAAGGATAGGGTTCATTATCTCCAAAATATGTTGTTGGTTTTTATTTTTATCAAATTGCCAAGTCTTTCGAGTCCATCCCAAGCCTAAACCTGCATGAGCAGTATATTTGATACTAATCCAATCCCAACTTCTAAAAATGCCAACACGCCAAAATCCGCAAGGAGTATTGCTATACGGATCATAAAATTGACCATCTATTGATATAGAATTAGAATCTTCTTTTACTACTCTTGCCCCACGATACGCCAATAGCCCATCAACTAAAGTACTACAAACACATCTCATACCACCCTCCTCACGAATACTCTGATTCAATTGACGAGTTTCGTGAATAAAACTAAATACCATTTTAACGACAAACAATATCACCAAAACTCCAATAATAATAAAAAAAACACTTCATAATAATTTAATATAAGATTCCACAATTATACGAGAAGATTACAAAATCTGCCCCATGTTTATATTCCACAACTTTATTTTCTTGCACCTTCATGATGACGTGCTCTCTCACAAGTCCTTTCCACTCATTCCAATAACAGCAATAGACATGAGCATCGAATCCACCTTCACAATCTTCAATTTCAACGGATGAACGAGTATACCCCTTATCTATCACAGCACTTACATCCCTATCTCTCAAAGCAGGAATCTTTGCAAAATCAAAATCATCGAATATGAAAACACGCTGACGATAACCACCATGCCACCAATATGGCAAAATGGTATTAGCATTCATCAATAGATATAGCTCCCAAATTGCAAGTTTAGACTTTGGCATAACTACATATTTCCAAATTAAAAAATCTCGCTCTCCCCCAAATTTGACGCTATTACTTTCCATATCAAAGTATGTTGCACTATTCTTTGAGTTAGCCACATAGAAATAAGACTCATCTCCTATTGTATTTTTCCCATCAGAATATAACCTGACACTCATATACCAATCCCTGACAATCTGTATTTCAGGGAAAAGTACATGAATGAACTGAGAATAATCCAAATTACTTTTGAAGATCTCAAACTTAGATATTCTTTGAAAGACATAGCCTTCTCTTTCAAATTCATTTTTACCATTGTCGTCTCTTAGCAAGGATATTAAATTTTCGTACTTTCTTTCCTGCCAGAAAATCTTCACTAAATTTTTAAGGGCTGCTGTTGAATTATGCTCAGCTGCTATTCTAAAATATTCGAGTCCTTTTTCCTTATCTAAGTGTTCTACGTTATAAGTCAAAATTCCCAAATTGTTAGCAGCCTCATAAACACCATTGTTCAAGGCATCTATATAGCAGTTCTTGATTTTCTCATACTCATCATAGTTCTCCATATATAGGACATACAAAACTGGCTCCATAAACTTAGCTGCAGCAGCATATGGAGAAGTCTCTTTTCTCTTCGTTGCACCTAATGTTGCAGCAGCAACTTTTATTTTTATCGACTCCCCTTTAAATAAAGAAGCGATATATTCACCATGCCTTAAAGGCATAGTATAATATAGACCAATCTGAAAAATATCATTAGTCATCCAAAGTTCTTCCTCTTTTTTTGTACCAATGACTCGTTCCAACCTATTATCATCATGCAATGCGCTCTCTTCATCAAAAACGAACTCCACAACTTTATTGCAACTAGGACACGTAGATACCACCCCACTGAAATCAATAGAGCTATTACTAAAAACGACATTCTCCCAACTAAGCATTTCGGAAGTTCTTCCACAATTCAAACATGGCATACTATTACCTCTTGCCTCCTGTTTAGATATTTCCTTTATATCCTTATCTTTTAGAGCTAAAGGAAAATGATCCAATGTTTCCTCCCATTTCTTACCAGCTTTTCCAAATAGATTAATTCTATCAATAATTCGACCAACAAAGACACCAAGTTTTATCAAACCATTCTCTATGTAAAACAACACATATGCAGTAGCATAACCTTTAGGAGAAATGGCCAAAGTTGTGCGAGAATAGAAAGTACAGAACTTTACTTCAAACTCAACATCCAACTTATCATGAGTTACTCGCTTCACCCAGTCCTTCCAATAGCCAATAACTTCATTACGCCCAATAATTGGAGACCGACTTTCCTTCACCCACTCCCATTTCACATTATCATCAAGCATACTTTCAAAAGCAGAGAAATCATCATTGATAATTCCTTCACCTAAAGCCTTAGCTGCTTGCTTATAGATATCGTCCGGCAATCCTTCTTGAATTGTCAACGTCCATTTTTTCTTTTTAGCAAATATTCCCATTACTATGCCATTTAATCTATTCCCCATTTATTCCAACTTGCAGCAACAATACCAATACTCAACAGTAGAGCCAACATGACAGCTCCTATAGATACCAAATTAGCCCATACACCACCATCAGATAGAAGCTTTGCTATATAAACATTTGTATCTCCAAAAATATCCGCACAACACTTTAAAAAGTATATACTCAATATAGGTGTCATTAATACAGAAAGAACTTTTGATCCTTTTGTCAGACGACATTCCCCAAAAAGAAGGAATGTTGAAATTACAGCAGACAGCACTATGCCCAACAAATAAGCAGTAAATATAATTCTTATAGATCCTTCACAATGAACATATGCTACAATATCATCAATGACAGAGAAATCTACGGCTGGAGCAGAACACAACTAAACATATTAGACAGAACCGCAGGTATCAGTGAAAATACAAATACCACACCAAGTTCTACAAAAATATTGATTCCTATGACAATTATCATTCGTAGCGGAACATGCTGGCTCTTATACAAAATCGCTATCATGACTGCACACATCAAATGGTATACCTTGGTCGGCGAGAAGAGATTTCTATCTCTTGTTCTCTAACTCATACAACTTTTTCATAATGGGACTTGTATCCATAATTGTTGTCCTACAATATTGCTTTTTGTGCCACTTTTATGGCATCCCGTTTCAGTGCAGAGTCATTTTCATTTCCTACAGCATCGATCACTTTATCTGCGAGCCACAGCTTCAATATCTCATTTTCATCCTGATGCAGCAATTCTGCAAGTTTTACCACTTGCTCTCGCTTAGCTCGTCGGTCTCCACGCTCAATTTTACTGAACATGGGAGTGTCAATTTCTAATGCTGCCGCCAATTGGCGTTGCAGGAGCTTCTGCTCGTCTCTGAGTTCTCTTATCTTGTTTCCGAGTAACATATCTTTTATTTTTTACGATTCTAACTCCGTTATAATATGATTCTTTCGACGTAAATCGGTTCAAATTACGACCTATTAAACCTCAATTGGTTAATATTGGGTCGTAAAAAGGTCGTAATTCACAAATTAGGTCTTATTACGACCTTATTATCCACTTTCGTCCTTTGGTTGTTATTAATTTATTTTCATCCATCTCTACAAGCAATTTGCCCACCATGCGCAATTGTTGTTCGTCTGTTTTGTTGGAGGGAAGTACATCCCTCAAGTATTCATAAATACTGTCTCGCTTTGCCCCTTCGTCACCTGCGTTTTGTAAGAATTGCAGTATCATTTGGCGCAGTTTCTCCTTATCCAATCCTTTTGTTTTTGTGTAAGAAGGTAGTTGGTGAGTGTTCTTGGCGATGCTAAGAGAAATGCTGTAATGGGGAGCATCACCTTCAATAAGTCCACGTTTGAGCAAGTCTTGAGCTATATCCTCATGAATGGTTCTGCCTTTTTGTACTGCGTCAAGTGATATGCAATCCCATAGCGAAAGAGTGTCGTTTGTCTTCAACAAATCAGTGTATCGTTTGTTGATTTCATTGCCGTAAATGCGGACAACTACTTTCTTCTTGACTTGGTCAATCTCATAGTCTGGCATAGGGAAATGTCTGCGCCATTGCTCATTGAACATTTTCTTGATACCACGGCTTACGGTATCTATCATGTTGAAATCTACCATAGCCCTACACAGGCATTCATTACGGAAATGCGTCTGAGGCTCTTCGTTCCTCAAAACATTCTCCAAAGTTCCAGGAATGAATGTGCCAGCATTGGAATAATACAGATATCCAGGATTCTCCACGAAATTGATACGCTGTTGAAGAGTGTAGTCTTGATGGGCAATACAGTTATGAAGGGCCTCACGAATGGTGTAGTCATCATACTGTTTCATCGTGTCGGGGAAAAGCGTACCTCCAGGCATTTCACGCAATGTCAGATTCTCAATCTTTGATAGGATTTCGTCCACCGTTAATATAAAAGGTACGGTGAAGTGTTCGTAGTCAACCACTTCCTGATTCTTGTCTCGGCGTGTCCATGTAACCTGTGCAACTGCAGGACGTAGTTTGAAAGCTGATTCGTATTTGCCCAACAATATGATAGCAGCCCGAGTTATGCCTCCGTTTCTTGTTAATCCACACTTGCCCAGAAATGTTTGAACATTCCAAGCATTCACTTCTTCTGTAGGTATGCGACTATGAACCTTCTTGAACATCATTCGAGCCTTGGCAATGGCAACCTCATCCAAATCGTCTATTGTGGCATCAGGTACAATTTCTGCAGACCAGTCCTTTGCTGTATAGATAGGCTCTTCGAGGATGACACTCATCCTTTCGTTAGTCATTTCAACTAAAGAATCTTCTATCCGCTGCCATGCCTTCTTGTGGGCAAGGACGGGGCGACGAGGCAAGTGTTTGGGGATATGAATTATCCATACTCGTTTGTTCGTATCATCAGTTACAAATTCTTCGATGCTTAGGCCTTCTGATGACAGATAAGTACATTGTTCTGTAAGTTTGAAGGTCGCTGACTGTATGTTAGCAGGTTGTCCATTGAAAGTAAGCCGTGAAATATCTGTTCCGACAATTTCAAGCGTCTTATCCTTTACGCCAATCACAAGATGTCCTCCCTCCATGTTGGCGATAGCCGACACGTAGGATATGACATCATCTTTCTCGTTCCCACAGAACGAGTTCTTCAGGTTCTTAAATTCCTTCCATTCACAACGAGCATTCTCTTGTGGGTACTCACGGAGGAGGTATTGTTGTAGTTCGAGTTCGAGCATTTCTGATAATTTTATAATAAAGAGTCTTTTACCCTCATGCTCAGGAGTCTCTCATTGGAGAATTATTATTAGTCCATTAAGTCAACAGAAGGCTTTCCGAGTTGTGTCTAAAACGATTTCCAAAAAGAGCTGACTTATAGGGCTCATGTTAAATGAAACCGATGAATCCATTTCGAAAAAAAAGGCTCTATGATATCAAAGAATATCTTTTGCCTTTTCTCTAATAAAGTTTGATCCAGCAGCATAACTAGTATCTATTTCGCCATTTGCAACAGCATCTGATAACATTTTTTTGAGTATGCCAACTGTTCTTGATGGTTTCAAGTTAAGCATTTCCATAATGTCATTACCTGAAAACTCGGATTCTCGATGCAATTCAAGGATTATGCGTCGATTCTCTTTGTCAGAACTTATAACCTTCGTCTGAATCTCTAAACCTTTTTTTAATTTATATCCATGAAGCGATTCTTTTAATATAATCCCAGTAAGTCCATCATTGAAATTTACGAAATACACTTTTGCAAGTTCTCCAGAGACACAGCCCTTATGAATACTTTTGGGTACATAAGCATTCATTGGATCTTGATACATTTGACGTAAACTAGCTGTTGCTGGCTTTCCAGACTGAGCGTTTGCTATAATTTTCACTTTTAATTTTCCATTACGGTCCACATAGTCATTCAAATCGTATTTTTTAACCCATGAAATTTCCGTTTTAGGTAAGAAAATCGAAATACCTTTGTTTGTCAACAGATATAATCCATCTTCTGTTTTATAATCTATTGTACAATTTACGCTTTTTCCAACAGGAATAAAGTTTACAGGTTTGTCTTGTACTTGCCTTAATGAAAGTAATATTTTTTGCTTTTTCGTATCTAAAGATAGTACTTTTACCTTCAGCTTATCACCAACACCAAACATTGTTGTAAGGTCAGGTTCAGAATCATCCCATGCAACCTCCATAGCAGGCAACATTCCTTGACAACCATTTTCTAAAGTTACAATAACACCATGTTCGATAACTCTTGATACCGTAACATCAATTATGGCATTCTTGTAATACACATTACTATTCATGCTTATCCATGGAGATGGAATACATTCTTTGTGACTAAGACTAATTTTGTGAGACTTTACGTCAATGTTGATAACCTTTACTTTAATTTTATCATTGATACTAACTATTTGACTATTATCATTTACAAACTTCCAAGACAGTTCTTTTGAGGGAATAAGTCCATCGATTTTATTGTTTATCGTGACGAATACGCCATATGAAACGATATTTTTAACAACCGCATCATAAATGTCTCCTACATGGATGTCCTTCATAGCCTCAATGTATGCATTATTCTTCTCTTGCTCAAGAATCTCTGTTCTTGAAACCACGATATTATTAGCAAATGCATTTATCTTTATCAATTTGAAATTAATATCGTTATTTACAATCCCCTCCCCCTTTTCTTTTAGGCTTTGAGGAACTTGAGATCCAGGAAGGAAACCTTCTGTTCCAAAGACATTGACAATAAATCCTCCTGGTACTTTTTTAAGGATTTTACCCATGATAATTTCTTGGGTATTGTATTTATTAAAGATTTCTAACCAATTTATCGTACTCATATTTCAATTGATTTGATTGAATATATCGTTATCACTATCTATGTCGGAGTTTCTACCTAATATAAGAGCAGGGGTTGACTCTTCACTTTCTATGGCCTCTTCATTAGGCTTTAAGCTTGCTAGTCGAGCCTTTCTGTCCTTCGCTTTTGCTCGCAGTTGTTTGATCTCATTGCACATAGTCTGAGCAAGAGGTACTACTTGTTTTGCAGATTCAAGCAAATGTCTTTCCTCGATTTGTCGGCAATCCGGATTCTCTACGTAAGCGATAAACATCGCTTCTTTTACAGTTTCCTCGATTTCTGCTCCATTGAATCCTCTTGTATTATTAACAAGTTCGTCAAGGTTTTTTATTCCATATTGATGGAATTTAGTAAGATGAATCCTGAATATGTTATATCTCTCTTCTGGAGTAGGAAGATCAATAAAGAAAATCTCGTCAAATCTGCCTTTACGTAAGAGTTCAGGTGCAAGGCTTTCAATTTTATTTGCTGTTGCAACTACAAAAACAGGTTTTTTCCTTTCTTGCATCCATGTCAATATTGTTGAGAAAACGCGAGAGTTTGTTCCGCCATCACGTTCTCCGCCGGCTGTACTTAATCCTTTCTCTATTTCATCAATCCATAAAACGCAAGGCGCAATCGCTTCTGCAGTTGATAGAGCTTGACGGATATTGTTCTCACTACTACCGACTTCTGCTTGAAAGACTTTACCGATATCAAGTTTTAATAATGGCTGCTTCCATTCTGAAGCAATACATTTTGCTGTAAGACTCTTTCCACAACCAGGTACACCCAACAATAAGATACCTTTAGGCTCTGGAAGCCCGAACTCTTTTGCTTTAAGTTCAAAAGCTTTACTTCTTAGCGTAAGCCACTTTTTGAGATTCTCCAATCCTCCGACGGTGTCGTTTAGTGACATGTTCACAGGTATGTAATCCAAAATGCCACTTTTTTTGATAATTTGTTCTTTCTCGTTTGCTATTATTTGTACACACTCAGGCCTATTGAGACCAACTTTCTCCTTTGCTAAACGAAATGCAAGGTCTGCCTCGGTATCTGTAAGACCAAGTGCGGAGTCTATGATAAACTTTTCAAGATCAGGGTTTATCTCATAGTCTTTACCAGCAACATAACGAAGTCGTGTGCGAAGATCTTTTCTGTCAGGAAGGTCGATGTTCACGATTGTTATGTATTTCTCGATTTCAACAGGAAGCTTTGTGTAAGGACCTACGAAAATAATATGCTTATTGAAATATTTTAATTCAGCTGCCAGTTTTCGCAAAAGTTCAGGATATTTTTTTTCAAAAAAACTTAGATGGCAATCCTCAAGCATGAAAACTTCAGAAGTATTATCGTTACGACCCTCTATGAGTTCACGATGAATCCATTCCAAAAGAGAATAAGAATCTTTAGTTCCTTCCCACGCTTCATGAAGTTCTGGTTCTACCAATCTGTTGTTTGAATCTTTACCATGAACCATCAAACCATCCACAGCATCCCATACATTGAACTTAATATCCTGTTTAAAACACAAAGTTCTCAACTTCTGAGTAACCCTTCCGTATTCAGTAGTTGTCAAGTAGATAAGAGGAAAATTAGCCCTTATCATACTTCCTATTTCATCAAAAACATCTGTCATAATTATGATTTTACTGTTGTAGTTATTGAATTTACCCGCTTATGTGTGCGCATAAAAATGTCATATTCGGGTTTCTTTGTCATTTTGCGTTCATTGCCGAACAATTTCTGTAAGTCATCCATAGACTTATGTGCGAGAGAATTTACATCATCAGGCAGATAATTAGAGTCTGTGACAACAGAACCATCTTTGAATATTGAGAACACTATCTCATAGCGTTTTTCTGTTTCTGTTGGATCTTTAGTATAACCTACCATAGCAAAACGCTCTACCTCATTGTCTTTTTTGACATAGCGCCATATACGCTGAAAAGTGAAGCCATTACGTGAGAATGCGTCAACGACAGACTTCTTTGCGTACTCGACATTCAAAGGAAAGAACGTATCTTGAAGTTCTGCAATCAGCTGTTGACCATTGTCTAGGTAATAACTGTTATAGGTAACAGTATCACCCTCAACCTTCAATACATACTCACCATACATTTCTGAAGACTGCTTGGCATCTGTTACGTAGAGAATATTATTATCTACTTTGTATTTCCAACCAAGTGTCTCACAAGCCTGTTTCAAGGCATCCTGATTCATTGTTTTTGGATCCTTTATGAATTTAGAACTTTCATATCTTGACATATCGGATTATTTTTTCTTATTATTATACTTGTTCTTTCCTTTTTTGTAATAGACTTTTTTTGTCTTAACCACATCGCTATTTTCAACTTCTTGTCCTTTGGCTTTCTCTGCATTTTTTGTTTTTAACATATCGTTGAATTCCTCTATATTTTTTGTAGGAATATCACATATTTGAGCTTTTACCTGTAAGCCATTGTCAGAAGTTAAAAGGCAAGGATTCTTTTCTTTATACATCAATGCCACGCACAAAATACGATTATCTGCAGAGTAATCTGTGAAATCTGCTGGCAAGAATCGAGTATCAGCAATAGCCTTCACAACTGTGCCCTTATTCTTCTTCAAGGCATTATTTATACTTCTCAACGCCTTAGATGCTTTCTCTGGAACACCCGAGTCTTCTTTTGTACGAATTTTGAATTTGTCTAGTTCGTCGGTAACTTTTGCACAGATAACTGCCTTATTAGGCATCTTGATTTTTGACAAAATATCTGGGTCATCAATGAAGATGTTTGTATCGATGATGTACGTTTTTGCAAGTAGAATATCACGTATAAAGTTCTCTCTTTCTTTAAGAGCGGCATTGAAAGAACTAATCATACCACGAAGTTCTGTATAATCATCATAACTACGCTTCTCGATAGAAGCCAGTTTTTCTTCAACGGACTTTATTTCATTCAAATTTTTAATGCTTTCAATTGCTGTTTCTCCCATGAGCTTGAGCAACTCGTTTTTGAGCAATTCTGCATGTTCGACTTTAAGGTCATGCATTTTCTGGTTTCTCAAACTTATTGTCTCGTTATAAATATCACTCAGATTGAGTTCTACTATGTATGACATAAAATCTATCAATTTTTCTTCAATTGACGCCAATCGTGCTATTCCTTTATTATCGGCAATTTCTCTATTTATAGACTGGCGGAAATCAGACAGATAGTTTGGAACCCAAGTACGAACGAAAGCATCAAATATATCCTTGCTTTCAATCTCAGAATCGGTATGTATAACTACATTTCTTTGATATGAGTGATTGTGGTACGAATATACATATTTGCCACTATTAAACAGTACCTTATCATCAATTGCACACAATGCTCTGTTTGTCAGTGGCATCTGACATAAATACAGGTTGTCAGAATCTAAGATATTAACCCCATCCTCTTTTTGCCCGAAAGCAAGAAAGAACTTAGTCGTAGAGTTCTTTTCTGCCATCTGTTTTATGGATTTAATAATCTCTATGTTGAGCATATCTACGCAGAAACATACTCTTTTAGGTTTAGAGGAGAGTGTTCTAGACTCTACATCATTCCAGAAATCTTCTGGAACGATCATCTCTTCGGATTCTTTATATGCCATTCTATCCAAAGCGGTGTCTTGCTCATGATATTCTTTATATTCTATATATCTTTGAGTTACAATTGCATTATCTTCAAACAGAGTTTGTTGTTCCGTCGCCATTTCTGAAGAACACTCTTGCTGATCAATGAAACACTGTATAATTCTTTCCTTCAAACTGTCATCTTGATTAATTGCTTCTGTGTACAAGTCACATTGTCCCATAGGATTATAGCAAACCAGACGATAATCTTTCTTTAGGAAATTATAGATTACGCCAAAATGTACAGAATTCACATATTCTCTTACTTCGTTAAGTCTGAGATTTGAGAAAGAGTTGCCTTCTTGTGGATTATAAATACCTACGATTTGATGATTTGAGAATGATTTGATTTTCGCCTCATCTTCATAGTCGTAGGGCGTTGTTATGTCTGACTCTTTACGAGCTGCATCAATAAAAGCACTGCGTGCAAGCATATTCTGTCCTCCAGTAAGGTCATAGAATAAAGGGAATTCGTAATCCGAAAGTGTTCTAAATTTCCTTCCAACCGATACAGATTCCTTTCCTATACGTGTCAAATGATAGGCACCATTTGAAGATTCCACCAAGCCAAATTCTATTAGCTGTTGTAACTTCTCTGTTAATATTTCATATTCGGCAAGATCACGATATCTTCCATTAGGCACATTTTCTTCAATATTCATGCCAAGGATATTGCCCAGCTGAACTATAGTCATGGTTCCATCGAGTTCGAGTAATCGGCAAATTACATTGTCAAAAACATCGAAAGGTATGCCTTCTGTGCGATCTGCAGAATAATCCGCTAATGCATAATGCCACGGAAAAATTACATGACCCAGATAAATCTCTGTCAAGCCCTTTGTTGATTGTATCTCTTTGTATATTTCAATATCTAAATTATTCATTGTTTGCGTACATTTTGAGGTCGTCAAATTCAATAATGCGTCCAGTTTTTCTTATCTCGTTTATTGCATTGAGATAAAGAGGCTTTCCCTCTCGATCCTTAATGCTGCTGAAGAACTCAATATTCCCGATTACAATAAGCAATCTTCTTGCACGTGAAAGAGCTACATTAAGACGCTCTGGAGATTTCGCAAATCCTGGATCCCTATTTTTTCTGGTTGTTCCGTCTGCCTTTAAAGCCCTGTCGCTTCGAACAGTAGAAACTATAATGATATTCCGCTCCATGCCCTGGAACTTATCTACGGTATTCAACTTTACAGGAATGCCTAACTTCTGAGCATACGGTTTAACTTTTGATTTGATGTTATTTACTTGTTTGCCATAGAAACTAATTAGACCAATCTCTTTTTCTTGACGACGCTTAGTGTCAGACTTAAGAGTATCCCAGTGTTTCATATACTCGTTGAAACCATGACAATGTTTCAGATATGCAATAACCCTCTTCATGGCTTCTACTTCGGTAAGATTAACCTTAGAAGTTCCATCTGAACTTTCGGGAGCATTTACATTAACCCATATAGTGTGTACTCTGTCATTTATGAATCCCTCATGAGAGAAACCATGGTAACGGCTTTCTGGATTATCCAAGTCTGGACTATCCATATATTTTGAAGAAAGACCACATTCGAGACCACCCGATTCGTCATCTTCATAGAACTGCTTAATGACATCATTGATGTCTTTATGCATACGATATTGAGTATTAAACGTGGATTTAATTGTTGGCGATACCTTAGGATTCAGAATGAGACGTTTGAATTGAGAGGTTTCTGTAAAATCCTTATCTATTAATTCAGAAAGGTCTGCTGACTTCTTGTCACCAAGAGCCTGTAAAGTCTCCTTAAAGTCCTTGTCGTAGAGCATAGGCGGGAGCTGACGATGATCTCCTATAATGATAGACTTTCTACCAAAGCATAACGGCATGAGAAGTTCTGGTGGAGTTGCCTTACTTGCCTCGTCCATGATAACTGTATCAAATCTTATAGTAAGCAAATTGCTTATCGCCTCTTTAAGATTCTTGAAATTATTATCAGCAGGTGTTTCTACGTAATCCAATCCTGCAGATTCGATCAGACGTGATATCTTTGGAGAACCTGGGTATTTATCCATCAAGAACTGTATCTCCTTAATATCCTTGAGAATATTGTTTGTTATATTGTTATTGAATATGCGATAGTATTCTTTAGCAAAACTACCGCTACCAGTAGAACTACATGTGCTACCAATGACATTAGCATACTTGATGAATTTATCTGTAAAGTATTGTCTTGTCTCATTTGATGGCATCGAAAGTTCGACAACCCAATCCTTCAGTATATCTCTATATCTATCATTGTTGGCATGCGAACAATCTGCAATTCTGTTCATCCAATGCTGAACAACATTATCGTTTATGCTGTTAGGTATGACTTCTTCTTCTTCTTCTATCTCATCTTCATTTTCTCCAAGCATTGGCTCTTCCTCATAGCTTACATCTTCATCGAGCTTACCCAACCATTCCATGATTCTTTCTATAGAATATCGCTTACCTTCCTCCTCAAACTTTGCAGACTTACCAAATCGCAAAGGTTTAATCAAGGTCAGATACCTTGCCATCTCAGGATTCGCATTTTTTCCATTCATCAATTTCTCGATGGCATTATCTACAGCTAGGTTTGTCTCGGATGTCAGAAGAATTCGAGAATTTTGCAATGTACGAATATGTTGCCATATTAATTCTGCAATTACTGTTGTTTTACCAGTTCCCGGAGGACCTTGAAGCATACACAAGTCGTTGGCATTTAAGGCTCTTAATACAGATTTTTTCTGTGAGTCATTCAATGAGAGGATTGAAGTTCTGTCGAAATTGATATACTCCTCACATTTCTCAATGTCATTAAACTCATATCTACTAGTAGGTGTGGCTTTAGACGAATCAAAGATAAATTCTTTGATTTTATCATTAACAGGCTTGCTGTTTGGCTCATTAGACGAATTATTATCAGACAATTTATGCATTGCATCTTTAAGCCATTTGGCTTTTGCGTGGTCACCTGCCAGATTTGCAGAAATTTCACGAATTTCTGGACGTTTATCAATAAACTTTAGGAAGGAAGCTGCAATCTTCTTATCTGAATCGTAGTAACATGGTAGTTTAAATACCAATTGTGACATTGTTGAGTCCCTTTCTACGAGTTTTCCGATTTTAATATATTCGTGATCACCTTTGACTGAAAAATCAACGCCATTAAGCTTCTTTAGATTTTCTCTGAAGATTTCCTTCTGCGACTTTTGGGCAAGCAGATTAGTCTTGACCTTAAATTTGAAGTCACTATCAAGAGGGGACTTAATGACACAGAACTTATTTATATCTGAAATGCTCTTATACATAGTTTCAAGTTCTTCAAGTGTCTCAAAGTCAAAATATAGAGTTCTCGTATAACCACTTCCTTCTCCATAGGTTATGTCAAAATCAAGAGCGTACAAGTCACGATATATGTCATTCCAGTTTTCTGTAGAGAAAGTATTATTAAATATATTGTTATCCTCTGAAGAAAATGCATATAAAATCCTTCTACTTATATTTTCTTCTCCATAAATACAAGCAAGCATATTTTGGAGCATAGCATGCTGCTCATTGATTTCTTTGCTTGAATCGATATGTATACGGAAGGTCGTTTGATTTACAGGTTCTGGCAAAATTAATTCCTGTTGATCAAAGTCCTTATCCGCAACTCTTCCAAATGAGATCTTATACTTATCAACATGTTCAGAAGTGAAGAGGTTATCAACATTTTTTATATGAATTTCGAGACAGTCTCTGTTAGTGTGGATAAGATTAAAATCTTTTGCAAGTAATTTGGAAAAATCATTAATGTCACTACCAATTCCTGAAATAAAAAGAACTCGACCGTTTTGTTCTACACGAAATTTATGATCAGGATACTTCCTTGTTATACGCTCTTCAAGGTTGAAAGGCCTGATGCTTAAGATACAACCAATCTTCTTTTCTCTTTCAAGAAGGGAAGAGAATTTCTTTCGTATGATAGAATCAAGACCTCTACTAATCTCGTCATAAGTGAGTTGTACACATCCATCTCCGTCAAAATTTGCTTCGATGTTAAGCTGGTTCTTCAACTCGTCCTCGAAATCAGAATATTCTGTTCTTTTATTAGCATTTAACTCAACCTTGAAGCGTATTTGCTTCATGGTTTTCCCATCCTCGAAATATGAGATTTCAGGATCATAATAACTCTTACAACTATAAGGTTTTTCCAAAGTTGATATGATAAGATTTTGAGCCTCAATGTATTTTGTCCAAATTTCCTTCTGGTTTTCAATTTGAGTAATAGGAGCAATTTCCAACTTTGAAGCTTTTTTTGCCAGTTCCTCATTGGCTACTAGGTCACGAAGAGAAACATGGTCTTTCCCAGTGTCTTCTACAAAATGAACTATACACAATTGCTCGAAAGCATATTGTAAATCCGGAATTACGATATTGCTATTGAATCGTGATTTTTTACGACTTTTTGCTTTAATCTCGAGGAAGAAATTGGTGTATGTAACAACAAATTCAACCTGTCCTCCCATGTCCTCCATAGGAACAATTACAAAGATTTCGTCATCTGTTTTCTTTGCAAAAAAACAATGCAGCTCTTTGCCATTTAGGCGCTCTTTTATTTCAAGGAACTTGAGAGTATTTTTGTTTTGTGGCTTGTCGAAATTATCGACAGTATAACTACCATATTTCAAATATATATCTTTTGTGATAGCCGCCTCATTATAGATGTCTTCTACAAACATGTTTATTACTACTTATGATTAAACACGAACCTTTACTAAGGAACAAAAGCTACGCTGCCTAATTTGTGTGACAATCAAATTAATCTACTATGAAATATAGTATTTTGATATTTTAGTTGCTTTTGCAATAATTAAATTATAGGTAGCTTATGCTCGCAAATTACTTAAAATAGACAATACTTACATGTCTGTCAAACATATTTAATTGTGCCAGAACAATATGATTATTCTCTATTTTGATAACTACCCCATAATTCGCAAATGACGCAGCTTCCATAGGAGCTCCGAATGCTAAAGCATTTTCGTCATAACCATAACCTCTGAACTCTATAATGTTTTCGTGCTTGTTTACAATTTTCATTCGTTTTGGGGACATTTGAACATTGTTCTGCCATAATGGATGCACGCCATCCATATTGTACATTGTCACAGTGTATCCTTCGGCACCTTCAATATTCTTTTCAATTGTTATTCTACGATGACAATTGTAGTTATGTCCGGAAACATCTTGCCCATTTTGGAAGCGGACATGGTCTGATGAATCGAAAACAATTTTCCCACTAGGAGGATTATTGTCTCCTTTTATTATGCTGGATAAAAAATCTAAATCCATAAACTAATATTTTTATGTATTGTTAATCATTGATTATCTTTATAGCACCTTTGGGTATATAAGCGGAAGCAACCAAATAGCCCTCAAATAACTCCACAACAATTCTCTGTTGTCCAGCAATCCTTGCCACTCTCCCATGAACACCCTTGAACTCACCTTCCGTCACAACAACGATGTCGCCCAATTTGAATTGGATGTTGTCGGAAGTAATTGGGATGATGTGAGGATTCTTGATAGAAGTGAGGCGGATAAAGTTGTTCATGGCTTCATTTTGGATAGTGAGCGGTGGATTGCAATAAGGATTTTCTTGACGATGGATTGTGTGGTCAAAGTAGTAGCTGAGCAAGGCTCTTCTTTCATTTATCACAACTTTATTGTCGTGAATCAAAGTTTCTACTTGTTCTGCTGTGACGTGAACAAATAGAAATGAGGGAAGTAGTGGTTCTGTAATGATTCGTTTCTTGTCATGTTTCTTTACTTCTTTGTATCTCATAGGAACATAACATTCAAATCCTTTAGCTTCTACAAAATCCTTAGCTTTGAGAACGCGACCATATGAAACTCGCAGAACAAACCATTGTTTGTTTTCGGATGGTACATTCTCTACCGACACCCCACCTTTGTTCTTTGAGATGGAGAGCGTACAAGAGGTAAGTCTTGCACTTGGACACGATGAGCCTGTGTCGGTAGGCTGCCCATTATACAATGAAGCGTCAGCCGTTAAAGGCTGTTTGGTGTTATCTTCCAATGTTTTTGCTCAGAGGTTAGATTAAACCAATAGACTTTTTTCTTGAAAGAATTGTCAATTATTGACTACAAAAATAAAGAATCTTATTCAGACGAAAGAATAAATCATTGGAAATCTTTGCTTTTGGCGGCACATTTCTGTATTTTGAAGTGATTTGTAGTGCTGATCGCTACAAATCGCCTCTCGTTGTCATTATCTGGATAACCCCTACGACTTCTTTTTTGATGTTGCTCCTAACCCCATTTTCTGTGTTCCGTCCCAATTTGTGAGTTGGTCTGCACAACCATTGGAGCCACCGAGTGAAACGTATGTATCTGCGCAGCACGACATGTGATCAATGAACGAAAGGAAGTTCTGAATGATGGGTTCGTTATAAACAACCTCATCGGTAGCAAAGAGTGTTGTCCAGTGTGCGACACATTCTTTCCGATAGTTGCCACAACCATTCCAATCCATGCTTGCGAGAAATCTGTCAACAGCAGATGCTACTCCTTGTGGAGAGCGAAGCGTAATGTTGGATTTTGTGTCAGTAGCCATAATAGATTGCTTTGGCTTCTTTTTCATCGAAATCTATTCTGCTTGATTGCGAAAAGGCTTTGAACTGTTCATGACCTTCGTTGATGAATCGGTCAAGTACACCTTGGTATTAGTCTTGTTGACAGACTTGCGTACACCTTCATTCTGCTTGTCACGTTCTGCATTAATGGCTACGACAAGAGCTTTGATAACTGCGTTGATGTTGTTTATACGCTTCTCTCGCCAAGCCTTTTGTCTGATAAGAGTAGGAATTGGGATGGCAAGTATTAAAGTTTTCCACTCCAAATTAATGGGGTAGAAATAACAGTTTCTCAATAAAAGTTGTATCTTTATAATCGCTAAACAACGATTTAAAGAATAACTATTATAAATGCAAAATTAAGCATTTTTTTGAGTTGTTCAACATATTAAGTGTTAAAAGTTCATTGTGAACGAATTTAATGTCACTTTTCACCCGATTTGAGCTTGGTCATCTGCTCTGTAGAATGTCCCTGGAGAAGCAAGTAGGCATTCCAGCCGTTCTGCTAATCCTGTCTCTCTGTCTTTTCCGTATAGCAGGTGAAAGCATACACTCCATGTACAAGAAGTCATATTATGAACTTCTGAACACTGGTCACAATTGCTATTATCGAATGATGGGCAGAGCAACCATGGACTGGCGCAAACTCCTTATGGGTAAGGCTCTTCGCTTTTTGGTGATTGATAAACAGTCGTATCGCTTCATTTAGGCAACAAAATGATTTTCGTACTGCTTATCTCTACTATTTTGCTATAAACAAAATTGTAGAATGCTTCATTCGTATAGTCAATCTATTTGATTCCAAAGAAAGAATTTCTCCACAGAAAAAGTCCTCATATTCTTTACCTTTGTAAGTATATTTTCGCTCAAATACGATATACTTTCCATTAGTATTTCCCAATAACGAGGCTTCGTACTTTTCGGGGCTATAACTACACAAATAAGTGTTATAAGTAAACACACTTACTTTATTATCAGACTTTCCAACAAATTTATGTTCTGATGATTTTGCAGAAAATACGATATTCCAATCTATATTTCCACATCCATCATAACCAGAATCTGCAACCCATGTCTTACCAACAAGGTCAGACATGCTGATTTTTTGAGCATGGCATGTCATGCTCAAAAGGAATACTAAAGCAATTATCAGACTATTTCTCATATTATTCTATTTATTCTATCACCCATTCCAGGGTGCTTATTTTTTCCTTAATTGTATAGTTGATGCCTACTTTCACCACAGGTTTGTTTTGCAGGGCGAAGGCATCGGCATACTGCTTGTCGTTGATTTGCTGAAGAGCTTCTTCGGCCGTCTTATTGAACTTCAGTTCCATGATGTAGATGGTGTCGTGCGTCTCCATCGTAATGTCTGTTCTTCCCTTGGCAGTATGTTGCTCTACGAGAATGCGGAAATTGGTGAGCAAGGCAAACATGATGTACATCATCTGTTGATAATGCCCCTCGTAGTTGGTGTTGTCGCAGTAAGGCACCGTCTCAAGGAAAGTCTTGAATAACAGTAGTGCTTCGTCCAATTGTCCCAGGTTGATCAGCTTGGACATCTTGGCGATGGTCGTGTTGCCCATAACCGTCTTGGAAGCCAGGTAGTGAGGGAGAAGACTTCTGTATAGGCCGACTCTGATTTCCTTGTTAGGAAGGGCGAGGGTGTATAGTTCGGTGTCCTCATCGTAATCCTTGATGGTGAAGTATCCACTCTGGTAGAGCAAAGGCATGATGGTGGTCATCGTCTCTGTAGCAGCATCAAAGTCATCCTTTCCTGCTTCCATCTTTTCGCCGAGGTCGATAGGGGTGAAAGCATACTTGCGCATCATATTGATGAGGTAAGTTGGTGTGCCTGAACCGAACCAATAGGAATCCATCTTTTGCTTGGAAAAGCAGTTCAGTAAACTGAATGGATTGAATATATCTGGTGAAGGCCATGCAAAATGATAGCCGTCGTAGTGCTGTTTGAGTCTTTCAAGGGTTTCGTCATGAGACAGGCTTAATTTTTCTGATAGCCTGTCAATATCATCACTCATTTGTGTCATCAACTCTTCCTTGGTTATACCACAGATTCCAGCGTATGGTGTATCCATGCTTATATTTGTGATATTGTTGAGCTCGCTGAAGATACTTAACTGGGAGAATTTGGTGATACCTGTCAGAAAAACAAAACGGAGCATCTTCTCGCAGTCTTTGAGCGGGCTATAGAAGTTTCTCATCACATTTCGCAGAATGTCTAAGGAGGTTCCTTCATGTACAACATCGAGTAATGGCGCATCATATTCGTCGATTAATACCACAGGTTGTTTGCCTGTTTTTTCATATACGGTTTGTATGAGATTGAGCATACGTATGTTCGGGTCTGGAGAGTCACATGTTATGCCAAACTTTTCTTCATTGGTCTTTAGTATGAAGAGAAGATAGTGCTCCAACTGCTCTTTTCCCATGTGCTTGCCTCCAGCCAAACTGAAGTGGAGCACAGGATATTCATTCCATTCTTTCTCCAAGTTTTCGATGGCAAGACCATTGAATAGTTCCTTTTTACCTTCAAAATAGCTTTCGAAGGTAGATACAAGGAGTGACTTGCCGAAACGGCGTGGTCGGCTCAAGAAGAAATATGTACCATCAGTATGGGTCATACGATAGATGTATTCCGTCTTGTCAACATAGAACCAATCTTCTTTTCGGATTCGTTCGAAAGTCTGTATGCCTATAGGATATCGTTTTCTTGCCATTGTCTCTTGTTCTTGATTTCGAAGGCAAAGTTAAGCAAAATAATCGAAAGTACCAAGTTTGCTATTGTGATTTTTTCTGTGTTTTCCTCCTTATGGGTTCTTAACTAACCAGTCTTAGTCCTCAGAATAGAAAAGAAATGGCTTGCCAAAATCGTCATGTACTTAAATTAAAAACGGGGCATTAAGAATATTAAAAGCCAATGGTAAACTTTCTCCTATCTTAGTTGATTGTTCTTGTTCCTATAAGATAATGTTTTGAAGCCTGATGAATTCTTCGTTCAGCGTCTTTGAATGTCCGTTCAACGACGTTGAACCGCCGTTCAAAGACGTTGAACGGACATTTAACGTCGTTGAACGGAACTTTCTTCTAAGGGCATATACTTTTTATTCGGTTTAATGGTTTTAGTTGTGTGGTTTAACGGTTTTAGTTGACCACTCTCAGTATTATTTTTTATATGAGTTGACTCGGTTGTTACTTAGTTATAATTTACGTTGACTTACTATTTCTTGTCTGGATGGATTTATCGTGTCCACTTTGGGGAGCTGCTACAACTGAAAGTGTTAAATCTTGGAAAAACGGACAAAAATACAGGAATTTCCTTGGAAAAACGGACAAAATATAGTATTTTTGCCTTGGAAAAACGGACAAAATGCCTCCGTTTTATATTAGATAAACGGACAAAGATATGATTAAACGTAAGATAGACAGATATTTAGCAGATTTCTTTGATACTGATAAGAAGGCGTTGATGTTGACTGGAGCAAGACAGATAGGAAAAACATATTCTATCCGTCGTTTCGGTCATGAACATTTTGAAAGATTCGTTGAAATCAACTTCATCGAAAATCCTGGCTTGGTAAAGGTCTTCAGCAAGGCGAAGAATAGTCAGGATATCTTGTTGCGTCTCTCTACTGTGACCCATCTGGATTTAATCACGGGGAATACCCTTGTGTTCTTTGATGAAGTGCAGGAATGTCCTGAAATCGTAACCGCCATTAAATTCCTGGTAGAGGAGGGGAGTTATCGCTATATTTTAAGTGGTAGCTTATTGGGCGTGGAAATCAAGAATCTCCGTTCTGCACCTGTGGGATATATGGATGTAAAAGATATGTATCCGCTTGATTTGGAGGAGTTTGCTACCGCATTGGGAATCAACGATAAAATCATAGAGACTTTGAGGAATCATTTTGCAGAAGGTACGGCTGTGGATGAATTCATCCATGAAAAGATGATGGAGATATTTCGGCTTTATCTTATAGTAGGTGGAATGCCTGCGGCTGTTGAGAAATACCTGACTACCAATAATCTGCAAGAGGTAATGGCAGAACAACAGGCTATTATACGCCTGTATAAGCAGGACATAGCCAAATATGATCCTGACCATAAATTGTATATTCAGGAAATCTTTGACAGAATTCCTGCTGAACTTGATGCCAAGAACAAACGTTTCATATTGAAGAATCTGAATGAAAATATCAAGTTTTCACGTTATCAGAACAGTTTCTTGTGGTTGAAGGATGCTGGTGTGGCTTTACCTGTATATAATGTTGAGGAGCCTACTGTGCCTTTGATCTTGTCGAGCAGCCGAAACTTATTCAAACTGTTTATGGCGGATATCGGTCTTTTGGCAAGTCTTTATGCGGATGGCATTCAATTGAAGATTTTGGATAACGAACCATCTATCAACTTTGGTTCGGTATATGAGAATGCTGTAGCACAAGAGCTCTGGGCACATGGTTTCCAGTTGTATTATTATAACAACAAGCGACAGGGGGAACTGGATTTTATCATAGAGCAAAATGGTGTAGTGTTGCCGTTAGAGGTTAAATCGGGCAAGGATTATGAGCGTCATAAAGCGCTTTCAAATGTGGTAAACTCTCATACTTACCAGATTTCACAGGCCTATGTATTGTGTAATGATAATGTGAAGAAGGTGGGTAAAATCACTTATCTCCCTATTTATATGCTGATGTTTATCAAAAAGGAACAGAAACTGCCTACCAAATACGCCATTGATTTAAGCGGTTTGGTTTAAAGAGCTATTTTATCTCAACCGCAACCTATAGCGTTTAATGTGATTTTGCTTGCAAAACGACAAAATAAGCGGCATTCCTCGGATGTGAATGCCGCTTATCATATTTCGATATTTGTCCGAGTTATCTCAGAAAAGAAGTCTTTTCAGTCTTCTCTTATTTCAGATATTCCCCGAAGTCAGTCAGTCTCATATCTCCCTTCTTCAGGAAGGTATCGTGCATGGCGAGGGCGGCCCGCATGCTCTGTGGCTCATGGCCCTTCTCGGCAAACTTCAGATATTCGCGGAGCATAGGGCGATAGTCTGGATGAGCACAGTTTTCGATGATTTCCTTGGCACGGCGCAAAGGACCCTTGCCACGAAGATCGGCAACGCCCTGCTCGGTAACAATGACATCCACATCATGCTCCGTACTATCCACGTGGCTACACATCGGTACGATGGCTGAAATGCAACCGTTCTTGGTGGTACTCTGAGTGGTGAAGATAGAAATGTAGCCATTACGCTCGTAGTCGCAAGAACCGCCGATGCCATTCATCAACTTGCTGCCGCAGATATGGCTGGAGTTCTCGTTGCCATAGATGTCGCACTCGATGGCGGTATTCATGGCGATGACACCCAGTCGGCGGATGACCTCAGGAGAATTGGAAATCTCACTCTGACGGATGGTGAGATGCTGCTTGAAATAGTCGATGTCATCATATACTTCCTTTAAAGTGTCATTGGTGACGGTGAGGGATGAGCAGGAAGCATCCTTGATTCTACCTTCACGCATGTATTTTACGACAGCATCCTGTACAACCTCGGTATAAACGCTGAATACCGGTACGTTAGGATTCTGACCCAATGCCTCGAGTACAGCATTGGAAGTAACGCCTACACCGCTCTGGAGTGGCAGGAACTGTGGAGGAATATGTCCCTTCTTCAGGTCGCTGACCAGGAAGTCGGCCACATTATGACCCATCTGTTCTGTGATAGGGTCGAGCGGCTTGAAGGCACGAGCCTCTTCCGGGATATTGCATTCTATCACACCGACAATCTTATGGGCATCTATCTCTACATACTCTTTGCCGATACGGTCGCCTACGTTCATGATAGGGATAGGTGTACGGAACGGGCATTCTGCTATTTCATAGACATCATGGAGATAGCGGGATGCTGGACTGTGGAAGGTATTCTTCTCGATGAGCACCTTCTTGGCAAGGCGTACGATGGTAGGCACGATACCGCCGGCAGAGGTAAGGAATGCCTTGCAGGTGGTTTCGCCTTCTTCCAGATCGCTCACCTCGATGATGGCAAGGTCTATCTCGCCATAGAAGCCACGGCGCAGACGCTCAGCCATGTGACCGAGGTGCATATCCTCGTAGTCGATTTCGCCCAGATTGGTATGGGTGCGGAAATCCTTGTTGGTAGAAAATGGCGCACGGAACTTGATGGCATGGGCTGCTGCCATGTCACCCTCGATACTTTGCGAGGTAGAAGCTCCTGTCAGGATGCCCACCTGGAATGGTCTGCCTGCTTCATGTTCTGCCACGGCTCTCTTGGAGAGTTCGCGGAAGGTAGCCTTAGGCACGCCGTTAGGTGTGAAACCACTTAGTGCTATCGTGTTCTGATCCTTGATCATAGCTGCGGCTTCGGCAGCTGAAAGTCTAATATATGCCATTTCCGTACTTTATTTATTATCATGTAATATTATCGGGCAATTTGTTGCTGCCCTTACATTTCATAACTTTTTGTGGCTGCAAAGTTACACATTATTTTTAATATATGGCAATCTTTTGACGAATTTATGCAAATAAAAGGCATTTTACTTATCTTTTGTGCATGAATATGCAGGAATAACTTGCTTTATGCATTTTTTGTTAGTAGTGAATAGGGATTGAAGATTTGCGGATGAATGGTATAGTGGGTTGCGAGAACAGACTCTGTGGATGATTTTTCTAAGATAAAAATGGTATTTTCAGACTATTTTATAACATTTTGTGGCTGAATTGACTGAAATCTCAGAAAAATGAGTTAACTTTGCAAACAAATATAAATAATAAAAAGAAAGGTTCATAATAAGATGGAACAGAAATTATTGATCTACAACACTCTCACTCGTACGAAAGAGAGATTTACTCCGCTCCACGCTCCTAATGTGGGCATGTATGTTTGTGGCCCTACCGTATATGGCGATCCGCATCTCGGTCATGCACGACCAGCCATCACATTCGATATACTCTTCCGCTATCTCAAGCACTTGGGCTATAAGGTTCGCTACGTTAGAAACATTACTGACGTAGGCCACTTGGAGCACGATGCTGATGAGGGCGATGACAAGATAGAGAAGAAGGCTCGCCTGGAACAGTTGGAGCCAATGGAGATTGCGCAGTACTACACCAACCGCTATCACGATGCCATGGAGGCACTCAATGTGCTCCCTCCAAGTATCGAGCCTCATGCTACCGGTCATATCATCGAACAGGAGAAGTTAGTGCAGGAAATCCTCGACAATGGTTATGCTTACGAGAGCAATGGTTCTATCTATTTTGATATCGAGAAATACAACAAGGATCATAAGTATGGTATTCTTTCTGGCCGTAACCTGGAGAACATCATCAATGAAAGCCGTGAACTTGCTGGTATCGGCGAGAAGAAAAATCAGGCTGATTTCGCTCTCTGGAAGAAGGCTTCACCAGAGCACATCATGCGCTGGCCAAGTCCTTGGAGCGATGGTTTCCCTGGTTGGCATTGCGAGTGTACTGCGATGGGCAGAAAGTACTTAGGTAACCACTTCGATATTCACGGAGGCGGTATGGACTTGATTTTCCCTCATCACGAGTGCGAGATTGCTCAGGCTGTGGCTTCTCAGGGCGATCAGATGGTTCACTACTGGATGCATAATAACATGATTACCATCAACGGCCAGAAGATGGGTAAGAGCTTGGGCAATTTCATCACTCTGGAGCAGTTCTTCACAGGCAATCATGACAGTCTGGAGCAGGCTTATTCGCCAATGACCATCCGTTTCTTCATCCTCTCGGCTCACTATCGCAGCACAGTAGATTTCTCTAATGATGCCTTGAAGGCCAGTCAGAAGGGATTGGAGCGCTTGATGAATGGTTTGAACGACTTGGAGCGTGTGCCTGTGGCTAAGCAGAGCGACGAGCAGGTGAAGAAGTTCGTAGCAGAGCTGCGCCAGCGTTGTTATGATGCGATGAACGATGACTTCCAGACACAGCTTGTCATCAGTTACCTTTTCGAGGCTTGCCATGTTATCAATACTGCTCTTGATCATAAGGCGAATATTTCAGCCGATGACTTGAAGGAACTCACCGAAACGATGCAGCTCTTCACCTTCGATCTTCTCGGTTTGAAGAGTGAGAAGGGTGCCAACAATGATGCACGTGAGGAGGCTTACGGCAAGGTGGTGGATATGGTACTCGACCTTCGTGCTAAGGCTAAAGCAGCTAAGGATTGGGCTACCAGCGACCAGATTCGTGATGCTCTTGCTGATGCCGGATTTGAAGTTAAGGACACCAAGGATGGTGTAACTTGGAAACTGAATAAATAGAAAATGGAAGCTATAAGAAATAGTGTCAATTGAAAACAGATGCTATAAAAAAGTATAATAGCCTTCACGCTTTGTGGAGGCTATTATACTTTTTTCTCTTTAAACGAGTTGTTTGATGGTATTTCTCACTTTCTCTGCTGATGTGACGAGCGAATTGGATTCATCAGTCCCTTTGGCTCCCATATAAACCTCGTGGTTATAATGTTTCATCTTGCTCACTACATTTACTCTTGCAGAAAAATGGTATTCGTGGATGCCTGTAGCATCGAATATCTGTCGGATGTTTTCCTCGTTGACGCCACTACCTGCCAGAAGCTGGATAGGAGGCAGGGGATATTCTTTCAGTTTCTTTTCCAGCTGGGCAAGCAGGCTGATACCATCTATCGCCTTCGGTTGCTGACCTGAAGTCAGGATTCGGTTGCATCCCAAAGAAATAATATCTTCAAGGGCTTTCATGGGATCTGCAGTACGGTCGAAAGCACGGTGGAAGGTTACTGACATTGGGCGTGCCAGCTCCACCAGTCTGCGGTTGGCTTCCCTATCAATTTCTCCCTCTTCTGTGAGGCATCCGAAAACGACTCCATCCACTCCCAATTCGCGACAGATGCGGATATCTTCTTCCATGCGTTCCAGTTCCAATGGGGTATAGAGAAAATCCCCACCACGAGGTCGGATGATGACGTGGAGTTTAGTCTTTGTGAGTAATTTGCGTGCCAGTTTTATCTCGCCATACGATGGGGTAGTGCCTCCCTCGGGTATTCCTGCGCACAGTTCTACCCGGTCGGCTCCTCCCTCTTGTGCTGCCAGACAGCTTTCTACACTATTGGCACATATCTCAAATTTAAATTCTTCTCTGTTCATATCTTCTTTTTCTATTTATTGATCCATATTGAGTTTTTGGCTATATATCCTTCATGTTGGATGGGATAATCGTAGCAAAGTTACTACTTTTTCATAAAATTCCAAGGTATTTATGGTGTTTTTATCACATTTTCCCTAAAATGATATGACGGATAGTAGCTGTTCCTCAAGATAGGCATGAAAAATCGGTTTATCGGTAGGGTAGTGACTGATATAAAAGAATGCTAAAGGTTTATAAGTTTGAGGACTACAAACTTGTGAACTTCATTTTTATTGCTTATCTTTGCGGATGGAAAAAATAATCTTAATAAATATGAGAAAAAATATAGTATCTTTAGCCATCCTCTTCTTGGTTTCTTGGCAGGCGGTGATGGCCAACTGTTTGTCGGTGGATGTACATGACAAACCCCATTTTATCTCAGACGGGGCTTATCGCTCTAAGGTGGAAAATGCTTTTGAGAGTAAGATGAAACTCGTGGGCAGGCAGTTCTATCAGGTGAAAGGGATGAACGTCTATGATACAGTCCTGAAGAAAAAGGGGGCTAAGGAGACGATGGAGGTCACTAAGCAGAAACTGACGACTGAGGAGCAGGAGGCCCTGCAATTCCTCTATGCCTATATGCCAGTGGCTGACGTGACAGACTATCCTACAAGTTTCTTCCTGGAAAATGTCCGTACGAGCTTTGAGGCAAGGAAGGAAATGGCTTGGGGCAAGGATATACCGGAGTTGCTGTTCCGTCACTTTGTGCTTCCTATCCGTGTGAACAATGAAAATCTGGATGATTCCCGAATGATATTCTTTAAGGAACTGAAAGAGCGTGTGAAGGGGATGGGCATGAAAGATGCTATTCTGGAAGTCAACCATTGGTGCCATGAGCGGGTAACCTATCAGCCTTCCGACGGTCGTACTTCTGCTCCTCTTGCCACGATCCGTTCTGCATACGGAAGATGCGGCGAGGAGAGTACTTTTACCGTGGCAGCATTGAGAGCGATAGGCATTCCTGCCAGACAGGTTTATACGCCTCGCTGGGCGCATACTGACGACAATCATGCCTGGGTAGAAGCATGGGCTGATGGTAAATGGTACTTCTTAGGTGCTTGCGAACCTGAGGCTGTGCTTAATCTGGCATGGTTTAATGCTCCCGCATCGAGAGCCATGCTGATGCATACGAAGGCGTTTGGCGACTATAACGGACCGGAAGAGGTAATGCTCCGCACGTCCAACTATACAGAAATCAATCTGATAGACAATTATGGTTCCTCTGCCCGTATCGATTTCTCTGTAGTTGATGCTGAAGGTAAGCCTGTAGAGGGTGCAAGAGTGGATTTTAAAATCTATAATTATGCAGAGTTTTGTTCTGTTGTGACGAAATATACGGCTCAGGATGGCAAGACCTTTCTTTCGGCTGGTAAGGGCGATATGATGGTTTGGGCTTCGAAGGATGGTAAGTATGGCTTTGTTAAGGCTTCTTTCGGTAAGGCAAATCTGCCTGGTGAGGAAGGCGAGAAGGCGAGAAAAATGACCATCCGTCTTGACCGGAAGGTTTCTGCTTCGGATATGAACCGTTCTCTTGATTTTTCTTCCGTTAGTTTCCGTGATTCTTTTGATATCGTACCTCCGCCAGAGAAAGCAAATATTCCTGAGGTTTCGGCAGAGGCGAGAGCGAAGAACCTGGAGCGATTCGCTTATGAGGATTCTATCCGCCATGCTTATCTGGCTACTTTCTATACTAAGGAGACGGCTCTGGAGGCATTGCAGAAAAATGGATTGCTTGAGGAGAAGTATTTGACGAGGAACGGGGTTCCTACTTGGATAGTAAAGGGAGAAAAAGTGGACTATCAAAATGCTCAAAAGCTTTCTGATAAGGCCCAGAAATTAGTGGATTTCCTTGTTGGTTCTTGGGGTAATCACGAAGTTATCCTCAAGTTTCTGATGCTTCATCAGGACAATCTGAGTCGGGCTATAGATTTGCTCAGCACGCTGAGTGCCAAGGATTTAAGGGATATGCAGATGGATATTCTGGAGGATCATTTCAATGCCCATAGCAACCAGTTGTCTCCTCGTGTGGAGGACGAGATGATAATTCATCCTTTCAAACAGTTCTTTGAGGAGCAATTTGAAAAGATGAAGACCTCTGTTGCTGATGATCGTGATGTGTCTTCCAAGTCTGTAAAAGCAAATAATGCAGCTAAAGCAAAGCAATCTTTGGCTCAAGTTTTCAGACAAGATCCAGCTCGTCTGGTGGAATGGGTGAAGGAGAATATCCGTCTGAACCCTGACAAGAAGGCATTGCAAATCGCCCAGACTCCTATGGGTGTTTGGACATCACGTCTTACGGATGAGCGCTCTCGGAAGATTTTCTTTGTGGATGTGGCAAGAAGTCTTGGAATTGAGGCGAGAGTGGATGCTGTGACCAAGAAATTGCAATATAAACAAGGTGGAGTGAAGGAGGGTTTGCAGAATGACGTCTGGATAGACGTCGATTTTGACGCGAAAGCATCTTCTGCTGCATCTGATATGGAAAAGACAAAGGTACAGTCTTCTCCTAAGGGCTTGTTAAAGCTTGATTATCAGCCTAATGGAGTGGTGGATGATCCTAAGTATTATAGTCATTTCTCTCTTACTCGCATCAATCCTGACGGCTCTACTTCGCTGCTGGAATATCCTGAAGAGGGATGTACTTGGAGTAATACGTTCAAGAATGGAGTGGAATTGGATGAGGGGGATTATGCTCTTGTAACGGGTACTCGTCTTGCCAATGGCGGGGTGTTGTCTGAAATGCAATTGTTTCATGTGAAACAAGCTGAAACCAATGTAGTTAAGATGTTTTTACGTACTTCTGATACCGAGATTACGGTTAAGGGAAACTTTGATTCGGAGTCTAAATTCATTTTGGATGGTAAGGAAGTCAGTCTTTTGAGCCAGACGGGTCGTGGTTATTTCATTACCGGTTTGTTGGGTGTAGGCCAAGAGCCTACTAATCATGCCTTGAAGGATATCGCTAAGGTTGCGCAAGTATTCGAAAAGTGGAATCGTCCTATGGTGCTCCTCTTCGAGGATGAAGCTTCAGCTAAAAAGTTCCGCATTGCCGAGTTCCCGGGTCTGCCTAAGAATCTGATATTCGGTATAGACAAGGAGGGTTCTATTCGGAAGCAAATCGTTGAGAATATGAAACTTACGAATGCCAACCTCCTTCCGATATTTATGATTTCTGATACATTCAATCGTGTGGTTTATTTCTCACAGGGTTATACTATCGGATTGGGTGAGCAGTTGGAAACCGTAATCAGGAAATTGTAAATCCGCAGTGCTGATGATTTGAAACTATTATTGTTTGCTGGTTCTGAAATTTGCTTGTTGGCAAGGACGCCTGCTTACACAAATTTCTGAAATATAAAAAGGAACTTTGGAGTTATCTTATTCCAAAGTTCCTCTGTTTTTTATAGGTTTCTTTTACCAAAAGTTCTTTTTTCATTCATGTTTAGAACTTATAATCTAAGTTCCCTTGTTTTAGTGTCATTCTGAGTTGGCATTAATGTGCTTCCAGCCAGTTCTTTCCCCAGCCTGCATCGGCTACTAATGGTACGCTCAGATGATAGGCATTCTGCATTTCCTCTACCACGATTTGCTCTACTTTTTCTTTCTCTTCCGGATAGACGGAGAAATTGAGCTCATCGTGTACCTGGATGATCATTTTGCTCTTGATGCCTTCAGCTTTGAACCGGTTGAAGATGCGAACCATCGCAACCTTGATGATGTCGGCCTCTGAACCTTGGATAGGGGCATTGATGGCATTGCGCTCGGCAAAACCGCGTACTGTACCATTGCGGCTATTGATGTCTGGTAAGTAGCGGCGGCGGTGGAAAATAGTCTCAGCATAGCCTTTCTCGCGGGCAATTTCCTTTGATTTCTCCATATAGGCCTTTACGCCAGGGAAGGTGCGGAAATAATCCTCAATGATTTGCTTGGCTTCTTTATTTTCTATATTCATGCGCTGCGCCAGACCGAATGTAGTGATACCATAGATGATACCAAAGTTGGCAGTTTTTGCCTTTTTGCGCTGAGTATCAGTAACTTGCGATATTTCTTCATGCCATATTTTGGCAGCTGTTGCGGCATGGATATCGGAACCTTCACGGAAGGCTTCTACCATATTCTTGTCTTCGCTCAAGTGTGCCATGATGCGCAACTCTATCTGGGAGTAGTCTGCTGAAAAAAACAGACAGCCTGGCTCTGGAATAAAGCAGCGGCGTATTTCTTTTCCATCATCATCACGAACTGGAATATTCTGTAGGTTTGGATCACTTGATGAAAGGCGACCTGTGGCAGTAATGGCCTGATTGAATGAGGCATGTATATGTCCGGTACGTGGATTGATGAGCTTAGGAAGAGCATCCACGTATGTGCTCAGAAGTTTCTTTAAACCCCTGTAGTTCAGAATCTCATCGATGATCGGACTCTTGCTTCTCAACTGTTGCAGTACTTCTTCACTCGTCACATATTGTCCCGTCTTTGTCTTTTTCGGTTTCTCCACAATCTTCATTTTTCCGAAGAGGATTTCACCTACCTGACGTGGAGAGGCTATGTTGAACGATTCACCTGCCAGTTCGTAGATGTGATGCTCTATGTCCGCCAATCTGTTGGTCAAATTATTAGATGTTTCTTTCAGCGTATCGGTATCGATGCATACTCCGTTCATCTCCATGTGGGCCAAAACGGGTACAAGTGGCATTTCGACATTCCAAAACAGATCCTCACAATGGATCTCCTTGAGTTTTGGCTCAAGTACATTTTTCAATCGCAATGTGATGTCTGCATCTTCTGCTGCATATTCATAAACATCGGATGGAGTAAGATCTCGCATCGATTTCTGGTTTCTGCCTTTCGGACCAATCAACTCCTCAATATGGATGGTCTGGTAATTGAGCAAGACTTCAGCCAGATAATCCATGTTGTGGTATAACTCTGGTTGGATGAGATAGTGAGCAATCATCGTATCAAACATCTTGCCTTTTATCTCCACTCCGTAATTCATCAAAACCTCGTAGTCGTATTTGATATTTTGGCCGACTTTCAGAATTTGAGGGTTTTCATAGAGCGGTTTAAAGATGTTTACGAATTTTAAAGCTTCTTCACGATTTGCGGAAATGGCGACATAGTAAGCCTCTTTTTCTTTGACGGCAAAGCTCAAACCCACCAATTCTGCATCAATTGCAGTAGTAGAAGTGGTCTCTGTGTCTAAACAGAGAATATCGAATGTCATCAAATAATCACAAAGTTTCTTTGCATCTTCCTCATTTTCAATTAGTTGATACTTATGAGGAGTGCTTTTAAGGGTCTCAAAACTCGCGTTTTTTTGAACTTCCTGCCCATCGTCTTGCTGTGCGCCAAATAAATCGAGCTCTCCTGTAGGCTTTATTTTCTTTTGTTGAGGTTTTTTAAGAATCCTGTTTGCAAAGCTTTTGAACTCGAGTTCGGAGAAGATTTTGTCCAACTTTTCTTTATCAGGTTCAACCAACTTCAAATCATCCATTTTAATTTCCACAGGAACATCAGTCCGGATAGTTGCCAGGAACTTTGAGATTTTGATATCCTCAATGGCACCTTCTATTTTTTCGCGAAGTTTGCCTTTCACCTTAGAAGAATTTTCAATCAAGTTCTCTACGCTTCCAAATTCATTGATCAGTTTGGCAGCCGTTTTCTCTCCGACACCAGGACATCCTGGGAAGTTATCTGCCGAGTCACCCATGAGAGCCAAAAGGTCAATAACCTGGAGTGGGGAAGCGATTCCGTATTTTTCCTCAATTTCCTTTTCACCCAAGGTTTCATATCCGCCCCCATGTCGAGGACGGAACATATATACATTCTCCCTTACCAGCTGACCATAATCTTTATCCGGTGTGAGCATGTAGGTCTCTATACCTTTCTCTCCAGCTTGAATCGCCACAGTACCAATGATATCATCAGCCTCAAAACCATCTACTTGGAGGATAGGAATGTTGTAGGCTTCGAGTATGTTTTTGATGATTGGCACAGAGAGCTTGATGTCTTCCGGTGTCTCTTCTCGCTGGGCTTTATAGGCAGGAAAAGCCTCATGGCGGAAGGTCTTACCATGGTCGAAAGCCACTGCGATATGAGTTGGTTTCTCCTTGGTAAGTATCTCGTTGAGGGTATTGCAGAACCCCATGATACACGAAGTGTTGAGCCCCTTGGAATTGATTCTTGGAGCTTTGATAAAGGCGTAATACGAGCGATAAATGAGCGCATACGCGTCTAAAAGGAATAATTTATCCATAATATTCATATTTATGGTGTAAAATTACTAAAAAATTGCCACATTTCACGAATAATTGATTAATTTTGTATCAAATTTCAGAAATTAAGTAGTTTTACTATCACATAATGGATTATTTATCACTTATCAGACAGCCTATTGAGGCAGAGTTGACAGATTTTATTGATTTGTTTAATAAGTCTTTGATGCATAGCGACGGACTTCTTTCGCAGGCTCTCGACCATATTCGACAGCGTGCGGGTAAGCGTATGCGCCCTATGCTTATCCTGCTGATGGCGAAGAATTTCGGCAAAGTTACTGAGGTTACTCAGCATTCAGCAGTCGGTTTGGAACTGCTTCATACGGCTTCTTTAGTACATGATGATGTTGTAGATGAAAGTGGGGAGCGCCGTGGTCAGGCAAGTGTCAATGCTACTTATAATAATAAGGTTGCAGTACTGGTAGGTGACTTCATTCTCTCTACAGCTTTGCTCCATGTTTCCTATTCTCATTCTGAAGAAATAGTGAGATATCTTGCTGAATTAGGACGTGTTTTGTCCAATGGTGAGATCTTGCAATTGAATAGTATCAGTAATCAGGAAATATCGGAAGACATTTATTATCAGGTAATTAAGCAGAAAACGGCAGCTCTTTTTGAGGCTTGTGCCGGTATTGGTGCTTTGTCGGCTAATGCTTCGCAGATTGCTATAGAGGAAGCCAAGCGATTTGGCCAGAATTTAGGTATTATCTTCCAGATTCGTGATGATATTTTTGATTACTACGATTCTCAGGAGATAGGTAAGCCTACTGGTAATGATATGGCTGAAGGTAAGTTGACTTTGCCGGTTATCTATGCGCTGAAATCTACTGGTGACGAGGAGATGATGAAGCTGGCACGTAAGGTGAAATCTCATCAAGTAACTCCTGATGAAATTGCTCGCTTGGTGGAATTTACGAAAGCTAATGGCGGTATAGAATATGCAGATAAGCGTATGTGGGATTTCCATGCCGAAGCCATGAATTTCTTGGACACTTATGTGGAAGATAAGGGTATCTATAACGCTTTGAAAGCTTATCTTGATTTCGTTATTGAACGTAAGGTTTAAGCTCGTACGTTTATTAAGTTTATAGTCGTACGTCATTAGAGTCTATAGTCGTACGTTCATAGGGGTTATAGTCGTACGTTTATAGAGTGAGTAGTCGTACGACTATAAGTCTCTAAAAATAAAGGTCTTTCAACTGGCTATATTTGCCGTTGAAAGACCTTGTTTTATCTACGAATCAGTTCTCCCTTTTTAGAAATACTTGATTTCCTTGCCAAGGATTTCGCTCAAGAGGAGGTTGGTAAGTCGAGATGTTCCCAAGCGGAACCATTGGTTGGTTAACCACTTTTCACCGAGAACTTCTTTTACAATTGTGTAGTAAACGATTGCATCGTGAACGGTGTTGATGCCGCCAGCTGGCTTGAAACCAATCTGGATACCAGTCTTCTCGTAGTAAGCCTTGATGGCCTGGCACATCACGTAAGCAGCCTCTGGGGTAGCTGAAACTTTCTCCTTGCCAGTAGATGTCTTGATGTAGTCAGAACCTGAGTACATAGCAAGAATAGAAGCCTTCATGATATTGCTGCAGTTCTTCAGGCAACCAGTCTCCAAGATACATTTCATCTTGTGCTCGCCGCATGTTTCCTTCAGTTCCTGGATGTCAGAACAAAGGCCTTCGTAATCCTCACTGAAGAACTTGCCAACAGGCATTACGATGTCAACCTCTGTGGCGCCATCTTTAATAGCCAATGCAGTTTCAGCTACCTTTACCTCGATGAAAGTCTGAGAAGAAGGGAAATTGCCGCTTACGACAGCGATTTCTACGCCATCAACTTCCAGACTTTGGCTGATAAGACCAGCAAAGTTAGGGTAGGTGCATACTGTTGCTACATGAGGAAGGTCAGGATAATCCTTGGAGAATTTATTGACTTTCTCTATCATCTTCAGGATACTTTCCTCTGTATCTTCTGTATGGAGAGATGTTAATTCAACGCTTCCAAAGAGGAATTTCTTCACCTCCATGGTCTCGTTTTCTGCAACTTTCTCGTCAAGGAGTTTCTTTACTTCTGCTGCAATTTTCTCATCGTTAAGGTTGCAATTATACTGTTTGAGAACTGACAAATACTTGTCGTCTGCTTCACTGTATTGTCCTTGTTGCTGTGCAAGAACCTGTTCTTTAATACTGCTCATACTTAATGTTACTTTTTTTATTATTAAAGTTAAGTTTATCTATATGATTCCTTCTATTTCAGGTGTTTTATTTCCTTCAATTTCGGGTATTATATCCCTTTAATTTCAGGTATTATTTCCCTTCAATTTCGGGTTGTTCTTATGCCTTTCAGAATCCCTTTGGGTCTTCTTATCAAAGCTCTTTTTGAGTTCTTCAGTAAGGTCGATTCCCGTTTGGTTAGCCAGACAAATGAGAACCCAGAGAACGTCTGCCATTTCCTCTCCGAGGTTAGGTTTTTCGCCCTTCTTGAAGCTCTGGTCGCCGTATGTTCGGGCGATGACACGAGCCAGTTCTCCTACTTCTTCCATAAGACAAGCCATATTGGTAAGCTCGCTGAAATAGCGAACGCCATACTCTTTGATCCATTTATCTACGGCTTCCTGTGCTTCTTTTATTGTCATTTTATTCCTTATTATGGGTGTCCATCATGATGGTAACAGGACCATCATTCAATAATTCAACCTTCATATCAGCTCCGAATTCGCCTGTTCCTACAGGCTTTCCAAGTGCTTCAGAGAGCTTTTTGCAGAACTCCTCATAGAGAGGAACGCTGATTTCGTGTTTGGCAGCTCTCAGCCAACTTGGTCGATTTCCTTTCTTATAGCTGGCGAAAAGGGTAAATTGGCTGATAACCAGGATTTCCCCGTTTATGTCCATGATAGAACGATTCATGACATGGTTTTCATCATCAAAAACACGCAGTCCTATCACCTTTCTTACTAACCAATCAATGTCCTCTGAAGTGTCGCTTTCTTCTATACCCAAGAGGACGAGATAGCCTTGCTTGATAGCAGATTTTACTTCGCCTTCAATGGTAACAGAGGCATGTGCGACACGTTGTATCACGATTCTCATGTTATCTTATTCTTTTATATTTATATATCAATTCTTTCTGTTTCTATAATGATTTCAGATGCAAATATACGATATTTATTTGATATTCTTGTCTTTTTCTGTGAAATATTTCACAAGTATTTCCGCTTTATGTGGTCCGAGTACTTCTGTCAGGGTTTCTATACTTGCTTCCTTGACCTTTTTTACGCTTTTAAACTTGCTCAGAAGTGCTTCTTTAGCCTTTGGACCAATGCCTTTGATGTCGTCCAATTCTGAGTGTAAAGCGTGCTTAGAACGCTTATCTCTATGGAAGGAAATGGCATATCTATGTACTTCGTCCTGTATCTGAGTCAAAACCTTGAAAAGCTCACTTTTAGGTGGAAGAGCTATGGTTTTGGGCGGGAAACCGTAGAGCAATTCATTGGTGCGGTGGCGGTCGTCTTTGGCAAGACCTGCAATAGGGATGTCCAAGTGTAATTCGTCTGCTATAACTGCATGAACTACGTCCATCTGACCTTTACCTCCATCCGTAATAATGAGGTCGGGTAAGGGTGTTCCTTCGTCCATCATGCGGCTATATCGACGTCTCACGACCTCTTGCATGGAGGCATAATCGTCGGGTCCTACAACCGTTTTTATATTGTATTTCCTGTAGTCTTTTCTGGAAGGTTTCATGCCTTTATATACGATGCAGCCTGCCACCGCATCTGTGCCGGAAATATTGGAGTTATCAAAGCATTCTATTTGATATGGTAACTTCGGAAGCTTTAATTTCGCCTGTAATTCCTTCATCAAACGGGTTTGTTTCTGCTCAGGATTCAGCTTTTCTGCCTGCTTTAGACGGTCGAACTTATACTGCTTGCAGTTCATCTCAGAGAGTTCCAGAAGGTGTTTCTTGTCGCCTCTCTGCGGTACGAAAAATGAAGCATCTTTTAGCTTCCATTCCATCTCGAAAGGAACGATAATCTCTTTTGCGGTGGAATGAAAACGCTCCCTGATTTCTGGAATAGCTGTAATCAAGAGTTCCTCGTCGCTTTCTTCCAGTTTGCGTTTATATTCATAGGTAAAGCTCTGGTTGATAGTTCCATTCTTTACATGAATATAGTTGATAAAGGCATTCTTGTTGGAGTCATCATTCACGATGGTGAATACATCTACGTCTGTGATTGTGTGGCTTACAACCTCGCTTTTGGCCTCAAATTCATCTAAGAGTTGATACTTTTTCTTGTATTCTTCAGCTATTTCAAACTTCAGAAGTTCTGCGTTTTTCATCATCATATCATATAGATATTTGCTCACTTCTCTTGTATTTCCTTTAAGAATTTCGCGAGCTTGGCGCATATTCTCCTGGTATTCTTCGTAGCTTTGTTTGTTGATACATGGCGCACCGCAATTGTGAATATGGTACTCCAGACATGGCTTATATTTACCGACAGCTACGCCTTCTTTAGTAATAGGAAAGCGGCAGGTTCTTGGCTTGTAAAGCTTCTTGATGACCTCAAGAACGGCGTACATGCTGCCAATATGGGGGTATGGACCAAAGAAAGTCCCCACCTTTTTATTGATATGGCGAGTCTTGAAAATGCGAGGAAAATACTCGTTTGTCACACATATAGAAGGATATGTTTTGCCGTCTTTCAGCAAAACATTATATCTGGGATTATACTTTTTTATAAGGCTATTTTCAAGCAAAAGTGCATCTTCTTCCGTATTGACAACCGTGTAGGAAATATCGAAAATCTTAGAAACGAGTACTTTTGTTTTGTATCTATCTACTTCTTTGTGGAAGTATGAAGATACGCGTCTTTTCAGATTCTTGGCCTTTCCTACGTATATAATCGTATGGTTTTCATCATAATATTGATAGCTGCCAGGCTTCTCAGGCATGCTCAATACAATATTCTTAAGTCTTGTGAGTCTTTCCTCATTTTCCTGCTTGGTCATATTCCAATACCTTTATTTATTAGGAGTTTAATTGAGTCCTGTTTCACGTGAAACGAATGAGCGTTGTCAAACGTACAGTGAAGTGTTCTATGAAACATACTATTAAATATGATGCCAAACCTATATAATGAAGCTCTGATAAAGGGCTTTTTTTGTGTTTCAAAACTGTATTTATGCGTACTGAAACATTAAAAAAGCATTCTTCACATCTTTATATAGGCTTGGCATAAGGGGGCTATAATTGAAGAAGAGTTGAAACTTCAACGTCTTCATCAAAGATCTTGCGGCCGATGAAATTCTCGCTTACCAACTCGATAATGAAGTTTGCGTAAACCTTTTTAGGATGGAATTTCTTAACCAGATCGCATGCAGCTTTCATGGTTCCGCCTGTGGCAAGTAAGTCGTCATGGAGTAGGACAACATCGTTTTCATTGATCGCATCTTCATGGATTTCGATGGTGTCAATACCATATTCTTTAGCATAGCTTTCCTGTACGGTTTTGCAAGGGAGTTTTCCAGGTTTGCGGCAAAGAACAACACCTGCGCCAAGTCTGATAGCTAATGCGGAAGACATAACGAATCCACGTGATTCTATGCCTACAATCTTGGTTATACCTTTATCTTTATACAATTCATACATCTCATCGCTAATTTCTTTTAGCGAAGCAGGGTTCTTGAAAAGGGTAGTAACATCACGGAAATTAACACCCTTAATTGGCCAATCTGGTATGCAACGCAGATTGTCTAATAATAGCTGATTGTTCATAGTTCTGTACTTCTTGATTATATGTTTTATTCTTTTTGATAATATGTTTTTTGCGTACTTATTTTAATGCTTTTTCCTTTCGGGTCATATCCTCATTTTTAATGCTCTTTTGCTCTCTTTGCTTGAAGGCGAACTTGAGATATTCTCGAAAAAATATAGCGTTTTATGCCTCTTTTTCGGTGTATCTTTAAGTAGTGTTTCACGTGAGATTAAAGTTTTTCTTTAACCACAAAACACTTGATGAAAGCAATCTTAATTGACTGAAAATCAAAAGCTTTACAATGTTTGTGTTCCACGTGAAACATTTTTAAAAGATAGAGAGCGTAGAGATGCGTGAAACTATCTTCCTAGTAAAACGAGCAGGACGTTAATGTCGCTTGGGGACACACCTGGAATTCTACTTGCCTGAGCAAGAGTTTCTGGATTGATATGCTCCAATTTCTGTCGGCCCTCTGTGGAGATTTCGTTAAGCTCTGCATAGTTGAATCGGCCTTTGATTTTGATATTCTCCAGTCGGTGCATTTTGTCTGCAATGAGACGTTCTCTTTCGATGTAGCCCTTGTACTTCATTTTGATTTCTGCAGCCTCCGAAATTTCTTTCTGTCGGTTGGCAGGAGATTCCATTACTTCTTTTAATTCAGGAATAATCTCTGAAAGGTTTTGAAGATTGAGATGTGGACGTGCCACGAGATCGATCAGTTTGCATCCTGCGCGAAGTGGAGTGGTGCCCAGTGCTTCCAGTTTTGGATTGATCTTATCCTTTTTGATTGGGTAGCTCTCACAGAAGTTTATGATTCTTTCGATATTCTCTTTCTTCTCCTGCCACCAGTCATAACGGTCTCGTTTTGCAATTCCCAGTTCGTAAGCTTTCTCTGTCAGTCGGGCGTCTGCATCATCCTGTCGGAGGAGAATTCTGTATTCAGCTCTGGAGGTGAACATTCTGTATGGCTCGTCCACGCCTTTTGTCGTGAGGTCATCGATAAGAACGCCGATATAGCTTTCGTCTCTTTGCATTTCAAAAGTTTTGTCTCCCACGCAATGGAGTGCAGCATTGATTCCTGCAACAGTACCTTGACCACCGGCTTCTTCGTATCCTGTCGTTCCATTTACCTGGCCTGCGAAGAAAAGACCTTTTATGATTTTTGATTCCAACGAATGCTTGAGTTGTGTTGGATCGAAGTAATCGTACTCAATAGCATAACCCGGTCTGTAAATCTTGGCATCTCTTAAAGCTGGAATTTCATGAAGGGCTTTCAACTGTATATCCATTGGCATACTGGATGAAAAGCCATTCAGGTACATTTCGTTGGTGTCTTCACCCTCCGGTTCCAAAAATAGCGGATGCTGTTCCTTGTCAGGGAATGTGACGAGCTTTGTTTCAATGCTCGGACAGTATCTTGGACCAGTACTTTGAATCTGACCATTATATAAAGGAGAATCAGAAAGTCCGCTTTTCAGGATTTCATGCACGTTCTTGTTGGTGTAGCAGGTCCAGCACGGTAGCTGTTTAAGAACCCGATGTTCGCCCATATACGAAAACTGGTGGAAATCATTATCGCCAGGTTGTTCTTCCATATCCTCGAAGTGTACGCTTCTCTTATCGATACGGACAGGAGTTCCTGTCTTCATTCTTGCGGCTGTGATTCCCCATCGGGTGATGCTTTCCGTAAAATGGTGTACTGCAGGTTCTGCACATCTGCCACCTTCTACCATTTTTCTTCCTATATGCATCAGGCCGTTCAGGAAAGTGCCTGCAGTAATGATGATGCTCTTGGCATGGAATTCAGCACCCCAGATGGTACGTACACCTATTGCTTCTCCGTTTTCGACTAAGAGTTCGTCAGCCTGATCTTGCCAAATGTCAAGGTTGTCGGTACGGTCGAGGATGCTTCTCCATTCCCAGATGAACTTTCCTCGGTCGCATTGAGCACGGGGACTCCATACGGCAGGTCCTTTACCTATATTTAACATACGGAACTGGATGGCGGTCTTATCGGTTACGATTCCCATTTGTCCACCTAAGGCATCAATCTCCCTTACAATCTGTCCTTTTGCAATACCACCGATGGCAGGGTTGCAACTCATCTGTCCAATCTTGTTCATGTCCATTGTTATCAGGCAGGTCTTAGCCCCCATGTTGGCAGAGGCTGCAGCAGCCTCACATCCGGCATGTCCACCGCCGATAACAAGTACGTCATAATTGAATGTCATAATCTATACTTTTTCTAATTTTCGGCAAAAGTAAGAATTTAAATTGAAATTTTAGCAAAAATACTTTGATAAATCACGAATTTATAGTAATTTTGCAGCAAATTTATGCAATTATACTTAGAAATGAGGATTGTGATTCCCCATGATCTATGTTTTGCAGGTGATAGATATAGAATAATAATTTAGTTTCAAACAGTTAAATATTTTAAAATCAATCATTTATGTGGTTAATCAATTCATCTATTGGTAGAAAGGTAGTGATGTCAGTAACTGGTATTGCACTTATTCTATTCTTGACATTCCATGGTTGCATGAATGTGGTTGCGCTTTTCTCAGGAAAGGCTTATGACATGATTTGTGGAGCTTTGGGTGCAAATTGGTACGCCGTAGTTGCAACCTTAGGTTTGGCAGCTTTGGCAGTTTGTCACATCGTTTACGCTTTCATCCTGACAGCACAGAACCGTCGTGCTCGCGGTAACCAGCGCTACGAGGTAACAGCAAAGCCAGAGAAGGTAGAGTGGGCAAGTCAGAACATGTTGGTACTCGGTATCATCATCGTTCTCGGTCTTTTGCTTCACCTTTTCAACTTCTGGTACAACATGATGTTTGCAGAACTCTTGGGTACAAGCTTCGGTGGTCACGAACCAGCAGAAGGTTTCGCTTTCATTCAGGACACCTTCGCTAATCCAGTATTCGTAGTTCTCTACATCATCTGGTTGGTAGCTTTGTGGTTCCACCTCACTCACGGTTTCTGGAGTGCCATTCAGACACTCGGTTGGAGCGGTAAGACATGGTTCTGCCGTTGGAAGATGATTGGTATGATTTACTCTACCATCTTGCTTCTCCTCTTCATCGTAGTTGTATTGGCATTCGCTTTCGGTTGCGCTCCATCTTTGTGCTGTGCAGCTTAATTCATGTAATCATTTAAGTATATAAAGATTATGGCTAAGACATTAAATTCAAGAATACCAGAAGGACCAGTAGCTGAGAAATGGACCAACTATAAGGCTCATCAGCGTTTGGTTAACCCAAAGAATAAGTTAAAGCTCGACATTATCGTTGTAGGTACAGGTTTGGCAGGTGCTTCTGCAGCTGCTTCTCTCGGCGAGATGGGCTTCAATATTTTGAACTTCTGCATCCAGGACTCTCCACGTCGTGCTCACTCTATTGCAGCACAGGGTGGTATCAATGCAGCTAAGAATTATCAGAATGATGGTGACTCAGTTTACCGTTTGTTCTACGATACAGTAAAGGGTGGTGATTACCGTGCTCGTGAGGCTAACGTTTACCGTTTGGCTGAGGTGAGCAACGACATCATCGACCAGTGTGTAGCTCAGGGTGTTCCTTTCGCTCGTGAGTATGGTGGTATGTTGGCTAACCGTTCTTTCGGTGGTGCTCAGGTATCTCGTACATTCTATGCTAAGGGTCAGACTGGTCAGCAGCTCCTCCTCGGTGCTTACTCTTCTTTGAGCCGCATGGTTGAGGCAGGTAAGGTAAAGCTCTTCACTCGTTACGAGATGGAGGATGTAGTTATCGTTGACGGTCACGCTCGTGGTATTATCGCCAAGAATTTGATTACAGGTGAGTTGGAGCGTTTCTCTGCCAACGCCGTAGTTATCGCTACTGGTGGTTATGGTAACGCTTACTTCCTCTCTACAAATGCTATGGGTTGTAACTGTACAGCAGCTATCCAGTGCTACCGCAAGGGTGCTGACTTCGCTAACCCATCTTACGTTCAGATTCACCCAACATGTATCCCTGTTCACGGTACAAACCAGAGTAAGTTGACTTTGATGTCAGAGTCACTCCGTAACGATGGTCGTATCTGGGTTCCTAAGAAGATTGAGGATGCTAAGGCATTGCAGGCAGGTACAAAGAAGGGTTCTGATATTCCTGAGGAAGACCGCGACTACTACTTGGAGCGCCGTTACCCAGCATTCGGTAACCTGGTTCCTCGTGACGTGGCTTCTCGTGCAGCTAAGGAGCGTTGCGACAAGGGCTTCGGTGTAAACAACACAGGTCTTGCCGTATTCCTCGACTTCTCTGAGTCTATCAACCGTCTTGGTATCGACGTTATCCTGCAGCGTTATGGCAACCTCTTCGATATGTATGAGGAGATTACCGATGTTAACCCAGGTGAGTTGGCTAACGAAATCAACGGCGTGAAGTACTACAACCCAATGATGATCTTCCCTGCTATCCACTATACAATGGGTGGAATCTGGGTTGACTACGAGTTGATGACCACTATCCCAGGTCTCTTCGCTATTGGTGAGTGTAACTTCTCTGACCACGGTGCTAACCGTCTTGGTGCTTCTGCTTTGATGCAGGGTTTGGCTGATGGTTACTTCGTATTGCCATACACTATCCAGAATTACTTGGCAGACCAGGCATTGTGGCCAAAGCTCTCTACCGATCTCCCAGAGTTCGCAGAGGCAGAGGCAGGTGTTAAGAAGGAAATCGACCGTTTGATGGGTATTCAGGGCAAGCGCTCTGTAGATTCTATCCACAAGGAGTTGGGTCACATCCTTTGGGAGCACGTAGGTATGGGTCGTACCAAGGAAGGTCTTGAGGAAGGCTTGAAGAAGATGAAGGCTCTCCGTGAGGAATTCAACAAGAACCTCTTCATTCCAGGTAAGAAGGAAGGCTTGAACGTAGAGTTGGATAAGGCTATCCACTTGCGTGACTTCATCTTGATGGGCGAGTTGATCGCTTACGACGCATTGCACCGTAACGAGAGCTGTGGTGGTCACTTCCGTGAGGAGTACCAGACAGAGGAAGGCGAGGCTAAGCGTGATGATGAGAACTTCTTCTACGTAGGTTGCTGGGAGTATCAGGGCAACGATACAACTGCTCCAGTGCTCAACAAGGAACCTCTCGAGTATGAGGCAATTAAGGTACAGACAAGAAATTACAAGAATTAAAAAGCGAACAAGACAATGGCAAGAAATATAAGTTTCACAGTTAAGTATTGGAAGCAGGACGGTCCTAATGCACAGGGTCACTTCGATACACATGAGATGAAGAACATCCCAGATGACACCTCATTCCTTGAGATGCTCGACATCTTGAACGAGGAGCTCATCGAGTCAGGTCAGGAGCCTTTCGTCTTCGACCACGACTGCCGCGAGGGTATCTGCGGTATGTGCTCTCTTTATATTAATGGTACACCACATGGTAAGACAGAGCGTGGTGCTACAACATGTCAGCTCTACATGCGTCGTTTCAACGATGGTGACGTAATCACCGTTGAGCCTTGGCGTTCTGCAGGTTTCCCTATCATCAAGGACTGTATGGTTGACCGTTCAGCATTCGACAAGATTATCCAGGCAGGTGGTTACACCAGCATTCGTACAGGTCAGGCTCAGGATGCCAATGCTATCCTGATTCCTAAGGAGAATGCAGACGAGGCAATGGATTGCGCTACATGTATCGGTTGCGGTGCTTGTGTTGCTGCATGTAAGAATGGTTCTGCTATGCTCTTCGTCAGCTCAAAGGTTAGCCAGTTGGCACTTCTCCCACAGGGTCGTGTAGAGGCTGCTGCCCGTGCTAAGAAGATGATTGCACGTATGGACGAGCTCGGATTCGGTAACTGTACAAACACTCGTGCTTGCGAGGCAGTTTGTCCTAAGAACGAGTCTATCGCTAACATCGCCCGCTTGAACCGTGAGTTCTTGAAGGCAAAGTTGGCTGACTAATCTCTTTTGAGATATAGTTGGACTCTTATCCGATGTTTTATCGGATAGGAAGAATATATAAGATTAGACCTCACACCGCACGCTTTTGGCGTAAAGTGCTGAGGTCTAATTGTTTATAGAGTGCTATGTGGGATTGCCTCCGCACGGAGACCGCATGGATAGAGAAGAATCTGTAAACCCAAATTAGGAAATGACCAGTGCGGTATGAGTGCAGTCTAAAAGTGGTACACTGCACAGACTTAACTTGTTGTATGATAGATTGTTATGGCTATTTTGTGCGGTGTGTGGTCTTTTTGTTGGTGCAAAGATTGTTATATTAGAGGTGCCAATTTGGAACATCAAACAAAATTCTTATATAAATCCTTGGTGTTTTCGAAAGAAAGTCGTATATTTGTGGACACAACTAATAATACAAAAGAATGATGGCAGAAAATAATCCAAGTAAAGCGAAGACTACTTTTTCCTTAACTTCAGAAGTGAATGAGCCAGTCGTAAATAACGACCAGTTGAATGTGGGTTCTCTGATACGAGATATCAGAGGGCAGCAAGTGATGCTCGACCGTGATTTGGCGGAGTTGTATGGAGTGGAAACAAGAAGATTGAATGAACAGGTAAAACGCAATATAGAACGTTTTCCTGAAGATTTTATGTTTCAATTGACAAAAGAAGAGTTTGAAAATTGGAAGTCGCAATTTGCGACATCCAATTCAATAGTTATGGGTGCTCGTAAAAGACCTTACGCTTTCACAGAGCAAGGAGTTGCTATGCTTAGTGGGGTTTTGAAGTCATCGACTGCTGTTGAAGCAAACATCCGCATCATGCGAGCATTTGTATCTATGCGCCATTTTATGGTGAACAATGTGGCGTTTTTCCAACGATTGGAAACAATCGAATTTAATCAGTTGGAGTCTAATAAGGTTCAGGCGAAGATTCTTGCTCATCAAGAAGTACAAGACCATCGCATAGACGAAATTTTCCGTCGCTTGGACGAAGGAATCTACAAACCGAAGCAAGGAATCTTCTTTGATAACCAAATCTATGATGCTTATTCCTTTGTCTCTGAACTCATAAAAAGTGCCAAGCAGCGTATCATCCTCATAGATAATTATGTGGATGAATCTGTATTGACCTTGTTGGATAAGCGAGGTGAGAATGTTTCAGCTTGCATCTATACCCAGCAGATAAACCGACAGTTTCGTCTTGATATAGAACGTCATAACAGCCAATATCCACCTATAGAGGTTACCTTGTTCCGTCGCTCTCACGACCGTTTCCTTTGCATTGATGATATAGTTTATCATGTAGGTGCATCCATCAAAGACCTTGGTAAGAAGTGGTTTGCTTTTTCTAAGATGGAAGATTTCAATCCAGAGGAACTTGTGGCGAGAATCAATAATGCTATTTGATGTCAAATTTTGCGACTTTAAATAATTATCAAGGCTCAATCGTGAGTAAAAGTGCAACATGGCGTTGCACTTTTGTCTTGCTTTTTAGTGTGCCTTAACGTATGATATTTTATGCAACCATGAAAATAATCCACGAAAAACATACAACTTATCATTATTTTCACTATCTTTGCATCCGATACCACTCTCGCTCACGCCGTATCGAGACATTTGGAGGTGTTTGTAAAGCATTTCTTTTGCCGAGATGGGAAATATAAAGGTAAGTGGGATAAATGGTGTCACGACATAATATAAAGGCGTTTACTTGACGCTTTGTTCTTGACGAATCGGAACTTCGCAACTTTCAAATGTAGTCTTGAGCATTGCAACGGTAGATGCCCTCGGGATGTGTTATATCCACATCCCTTTACTGGTATGGGTGTATTGCATCTTGCAATATGCCAAGTATTGGTATAGGGAGAAGTGTATTCATATCGGCGTGGGCTTCGACGTTGCTCGTTCAACTACATTGGGCAATGCGAAGGCCTCGATTCGTGGGACGGGTAACAGGTAGAATCCCACGTTTTTATTTTTGCCGTGGAAAGAGAATCTTAATCGCCATTTGGGGATTCGTGGCAAAATGCTATCAAATAATGTCTAAACTTATTTTGCGATGGTATAGGAAAGTCTCGGAATGGATAGTTTCGCTAATAGTATTGCTATTTGCTTTGGGATTGTGTGTCCTGATGAGGAATAATGCAAATGGTTGGTTGGCAAGTTATGGGGATGCTTTAAGTGGCATTGCGGCTTTTGTTAGCATTTTACTTTTATATAAGACGTTAATATCCCAGAATCGTTCTTTTAAGCAAGAGCGTTTTGAGATTACATTTTTCAATCTTTTAGACCAACGACAAAAGGCAGTTGATAGTTTGTTTTTTAGATGTGAAGAATTAAAGGGAGTGGATTTTGTATTAGTGTCCTACCATGGTGAAGAATGTTTCGAGGCAATTTGTCGTGAGATGAATTGCTTGAAGGAAGCTCTTTATGGCAAAAAATATTTGGGTATGATGACAGATGAGGATATTCCTACTGCAATGCAGGAGTTATCAATGGAGCCTTGTATCGATGAAATGATAAGGAATGCTCAAAAACGATGCTATTGTAAAAGGGCAAATTATACTTATGGTATTACAAAAGTTGATTTTGAAACAGCAAGGCAGGAACAAACCGAAGAGTCAAAAAATAGAAGATGCTTTAATCTGTTGATAAGTCATGGCTCTTTAGCTTGTGAACGTTATTTTAGGTTGATAAGTCTGATATTTTCAATTCTTGCAGAGGCTAAGGAGATAAAGTATTGCAAAATATTATTAGCACAGATGTCTGTATCAGAACGGAAACTACTTAGCTATCAATCATTAATAGATGAGAAGTTCCATAATCAAATGTTTCTTTCTCAAGTAGATAAAGAGTTAAAATTACATGGTATATAATTATTAATTACAATGAAACAGGTTTACATTTTCTTAGTGTGCTTGTTTGCATCCATCGGTATGAATGCACAAGACAAGGTGATGACGGTAGACAATCAAACTCCTGGTTGGCTATCAAGCAAGATGACTTATGCTCAGCAAGTCGCAGTGGAGGATTTGACAGTTACAGGATACATTAATCCTACGGATATGGAGTTTATCAATGGTTTAATTGATAAAAGAAATCTAAAAGTACTGAATCTTTATAATGTGGTGACGATTAATGCAAATAATGATGATTATTATTTGTGGCCAAAATTCTTATATTATAATACATCAAAAACTATCCAAAAAGTAATATTGCCAAAGATAATCAAAGGAGGGTATTATACTCCTATTACAGGAAGAGGAACAGGATATGCAATTGATGCGGTTGATATTGATACTTTGGGTGTAGCATGTAGTAGAAATACTGATTTAGGTTTAGCCTCTATTAAACATATTCTTCTGTTGGAAGGTACAGATACGATTCCGTCATATTGTTTTGAATATGGTCCTGTAGTATGTAATTTTCCGAACTCTTTAAAAGTGATAGAAGATGCTGCTTTTGCAACTTGTAAATTTTCCGAACCATTAAGACTTCCCAAAGGTGTTACAAAAATTGGAGTATCGAGAGAGAAAAAATCGTGGGATGCTTGTTATTATGGGATTGGGGGTTCATATTCTATATCTCAAGACCGATTTGATTTTCCAGACAGTTTGATTGTTTATTATAGTAAGTACGAAAGAGAAGATCATGCTTATAATACATTCTCTTCTGACACTATAACTGTCGGTGAAAAGTGTGATTCGTTGTTTGCTAAATTAAATACTAAAGTGGCATGCTTTTATGCAAAGAATCCTCCCAAGCATTTTGATGGGGATTACAATATAGAAACTTTGTATGTTCCTAATGGATGTGTGGATATATATAAAGAAGCATATAAATCAGATAATATAAATGTTATTACTGAGATAAAAAAAGTTGCAGAAGTAACGATACTTAATTCTGCTCCAATAATGTTAAAACAGAATGAGCATACAAATCTACTATTTGAAGTTCAACCATCCGATGCATTTGACAAACGCTTAAAGTGGAGTAGTGATAATGAAGAGGTCGCTACTGTAGATGAGAATGGAGAAGTTTACGCTCATAAAAGTGGTACTGCAACTATTACTGTAACAACATACGATGGTAGTGTATCGAACTCATGCGAAATTATAGTAGCGAAGCCTGTGGCTGGAGTTTCTATTGAACCTGCGGAGGTAGAACTGACGGAATTAGGCAAAACCGCACAACTGACAGCAAAGATACAGCCCGAGGATGCAACCAACAAAAATGTGACATGGAAGAGTAGTAATGAAAGTGTCTGCATAATATCAAATAACGGTGAGTTGCTAACAACAGGATATGGTAAAACCGTAGTTCTGGCAACAACAGAAGATGGTAATTATGTAGGAACTTGCATTGTAACCGTATCCGAAGAGACTGGTATTGATAATACAATGTTGTCATCAGAAGTTAAAGAAGTATCTCGCTTCTCATCACAAGGACAGCGATTGACAGCACCAACTAAGGGTGTGAACATCGTGAAGTATTGCGACGGCAGCGTGAGAAAAGAAATCGTGAAATAAAAAATACAAAGGAGGCAAGTCTTATTTTATGAGATTTGTCTTCTTTTCGTTTCTTTCCAATTTTGCAAACATTGGAAAGAATTGCCTCGGTCCGGAATAAGGATTAGTGCCCTTGCTTTCCCTTTCTGTATAATTGCTTCAGGAAGGGCACAAATGTGCTCCTCGCAGGGCACTTTTGTGCCATAAGTAGGTGTTTTTGCCAGTATCTGTTTTATAAAAATGGAATACGCAAACCCCTTCACCCTTCATCTGTTCGCGCGGAATGCCGATAAACACAGGGGGTCTGAGGCTGAAATGCAAATTTTAACCCTTCATCACCCTTCATCTTTTTGCTATTTTCTGATTTCGACTGATAGACAGAGTTTGGTCCATGCTTCTATTTAAGGCCATTATTTGCCTTCTATTGAGACCAGTCTGGGCATCTATTATGCCCAAGTATTCGTCTTCTGTTAAGACATCCTGTTAAGGCTTCTATGATGCTTGCTTTGAGGCTCAAATCTCTTTTGGACAAGCCTTCTTCAACTTCTATGACTTCTGAACTTGCTAGAGTTCAATCCCTTTAAAACTGCTCCGGATTGAATAATGCAAGTTATAAACGCAGAGCCGCTTACCCAATGAGAATGAAGGGTGATGAAGGGAGATGAAGGATAGGATCCTATCCTTCACCCTCTGAACCCCCGATAAACACAAGGGATTCCAAGCGATAGATGAAGGGTGACGGGTTTTGTGCTAATTCTATTTCAAAAAAGCAAAATGTCGATAGCAGGATACTTCTCGCTTTGCGCCTCCAAAATCAACATGATCCCGAACCGCGGTTGTATATTCAACTCAACTTTCTCGAGTTCTATTAAGTTACTTTTCTTATTAAATATTTTGGAGGAAAAGAAAATTTTTCATACTTTTGTAGCTGCAAGTACAATTTAGTAAGAAATCTTTGGTTTACAATCTTTGAATAAAGCAGGAGTTACTATGACAATCAATCAGGCAACAATCGATTTTATTCGCCAGCATCAGGATGAGGATGTCCGCCAGTTGGCTTTCCTTGGAAGCAAGTATCCGGAAGTAAATATGCCTTTCGCTCTCGACCAGATTCGTGGGCGAAAGATGGCGTATGTCAAGTTGCCACGTTGGGCAAGTATTGAGGGCATTATCTATCCTCCTCATATCTCGATGGAGCAATGTTCGTCAGAGCAGACAGCTCTTTATAAGGCAGAATTGGCGGCAAGATTGCTCGGTTTGTCAGTTTCTTCTTCTGAAAACGAAAAAGAGTGCGAAAAAGCCTCTAATTCTCATTTTCCCAAAATTTGCGAATTTGCGAGTGAAGGGGCAGTTGATTCAGAATTCGCCAAAAATGAAGATACTTGCAAAAAGCAACAGACATTAACAGAATGCAATAAATATGTTAATAAGAGTAAAGGAGAACCGAATGAGGAAGATTTTTCTGAAGAAATTGAGTTTGTTGACTTGACTGGTGGTTTCGGAGTGGATTTCTCATATATAGCTTCCCGGTTGGGCGTAAAGTCGATGTATGTAGAGCGTCAGGATCATCTCTGTGAAGCAGCGAAGGAAAACTTTGAGCGGTTGGGTTTGAAGAACGCCATCGTGAAGAATGGAGACGGAATAGAGGTTCTGCATTCTTTTGCTTCAAAGAAAGAGGCTGCTGCATCAGATTCTTTAGGCATAACTGAAGAGCAGTCTCAGTCATTACTTAAGACCAACTTTGGTCTTAAGCTGATCTTCATCGATCCTGCCCGTAGAGACGATGCTGGCAATAAGGTTGTATCTTTGAAAGACTGCACGCCTGATGTTACCGTTTTGCAGGAAGAGATGCTTTCGAAGGCAGATTACGTCATCATCAAACTCTCTCCGATGCTTGACTGGCATCGTGCGGTAAGCGAATTAAACTGCGTACAAGAGGTTCATATCATCTCCGTGAACAATGAGTGCAAGGAGTTGCTTTTGGTGCTTTCTGCGCGAAATATGGGCATGAATATGGTTTCAGAAACAGATTTAGGGGCAAAACATGACGAAAATCTCCGAATCTTTTGCATCAATGACTCCCAATCCTTTGTTTGTGATGAGACAGAAATGGCTTCTTCTGCCGTGAAAATAGCTTCTCCTGATAAAATAGTCTCTTCTGATAGAATAACCTCTCCAGCCCTTGATGAGATGTATCTCTACGAACCGAATGCCTCGCTGATGAAAGCCGGTTGTTTTGGTGTTCTTTCCGAGCGATATGATGCAAAGATGCTTTCCAAGAACAGTCATCTCTTCGTAAGTGAGGAGTCTGTCGAAGCATTTCCAGGCAGGGCGTTCCGCATCATCGCCGTTTCCTCCTTTAATAAAAAGGAATTGAAACGCCAACTCTCCGGCATTACGAAAGCGAACATCGCCACCCGCAATTTCCCACTTTCCGTGGCAGAATTGCGCAAGCGATTGAAGTTGAAGGATGGTGGCGAAACCTATATTTTTGCCACCACTTTGAGCGATGAGAGCCATGTGCTGGTGATTACGAATAAAAAAATAGCAGAATGTGATAAATTAAACAAACTATAAAGTTATGAACAAATTAAAAACTATCTATCTATCGCTTCTGTTCTTCTTGGCGATGAACATGATGGGCGGAGTGAATGCGATGGCGGAGAACTATCCCTATCGCAGTGATTATCTTTGGCTTACCGTGCCCGATCATGCCGACTGGCTCTATCGCACCGGGGAGCAGGCTAAGGTGGAAGTAAGCTTCTACAAGTATGGAATACCTCGTGACGGCGAGGTGAAGTATGAAATAGGCGATGACCTGCTCAAGGCTGATAAGCAGGGAAGCTTCAGACTGAAGAATGGGCGCGCCATCGTGAACATCGGAACCCGAAAGGCTCCGGGATTCAGAGACCTGAGATTATCTTATCAGCTTGATGGCAAAACCTATCAGCATCATGTGAAAGTGGGATTCTCGGTGGATAAGATTCAGCCTTATACCCAGGAACCTAAGGATTTCGACAGTTTCTGGCAGGAGGCGAAGGATGAACTGAAGAACGTTCCCTTGAGCTACACCAAAGAACTCGCCAAGGAATACTGTACCGATAAGATAGATTGCTATCTCGTAAAACTTCAGATAGATAAGATGGGACATGTGATGTATGGCTATCTTTTCTATCCCAAGAATGCCAGCCAGGGCAACCATCCCGTGGTGCTCACCCCTCCGGGAGCCGGCATTAAGACCATCAAGGAACCTCTGCGCAACAAGTATTATGCAGAGAACGGATTCATTCGCTTCGAGATAGAAATCCATGGCCTCGACCCACGTCTTCCTGCCGAAACCTTCCTGGAGATAAGTAAGGGATTCAACGATGCAAACGGGGGATATCTTGCCAATGGCTTGGAAGATAAGAACCGCTACTACATGCGCCATGTGTATCAGGGATTGGTGCGCTGCATCGACTTCCTTACCTCGCTCCCCGAATGGGACGGAAAGAATGTGGCTGTGCAGGGCGGCAGTCAGGGCGGTGCCTTGGCGATTGTCGCAGCAGGCTTGGATAGCAGAGTAACCCAGTGTGTGGCTAATCATCCGGCGCTCAGCGATATGGCTGCATACGTTGAGAAGGGAAGAACGGGCGGATATCCTCACTTCAATAAATATCATGAGATATTGAAGAACAAGGATTGTCTCAACACCCTGGCTTATTATGATGTGGTGAACTTTGCCCGCAAGGTAAAGGCGCCTACTTATCTTACATGGGGATATAATGATAATACCTGTCCGCCAACCACCAGCTACGCCGTGTGGAATACCCTGAAATGCGAGAAGGAATCGCTGCTTACTCCTATCAACGAGCATTGGACAACCACCGATACCAATCGCAACCAGATGGAGTGGATTAAGAAGCATCTCATCAAGTAAAGACGCATCCTATAGGAAATCTTCTCATCAAACAATGATTCTGCCAAAACCACCATTGATCGGGTGATATAGGTTAGTTTGGGGCTCGCAATCAACCTGGAACCCCTAAAAAACTGCAAAAATAATAGCAATATTTGGTCGTTTGGCGAAATATTGCTATTTTTGCATGTTTAAAATAACAAACTAGTTTGAATTATCATGTCATTAATAGAAATTAAGAGGGTCGAGAGTAAGAAGGACTTGAAGACGTTCATCGACTTCCATTACGACCTATACGAGGGCAATCCGTATGATGCGCCCAATCTTTTCAGCGACGACATGAACACACTTAGCAAAGATCGCAATGCCGCTTTCGAGTTTTGCGAGGCAGAGTATTTCCTTGCTTATAAAGAGGGCAAGGTAGTGGGACGTGTCGCTGCTATTATCAACCATAAGGCCAATAAGCGTTGGGACCGTAAGTCCGTGCGCTTCGGGTGGATTGATTTCATCGACGACCGTGAGGTTTCCAAGGCTCTCTTCGATGCTGTGGAGAAATATGGCAAGGAGAAGGGAATGGAAGATATTGTAGGTCCGCTTGGTTTTACGGATATGGATCCAGAAGGTATGCTTACCTGGGGCTTTGACCAGCTCGGCACCATGCCTACCATCTACAATTATTCATATTATCCGGAGCACGTAGAGGCTTTGGAGGGTTTTACCGTAGATAATAAGTACGTAGAGTATAAGCTGATAGTGCCAGATACCATCCCGGAGAAATATTCCAAGATAGCGGCGATGATAGAGAAAAGATACAATCTCCATGTCCGCAAACTTACCCGTAAGGATATTTATCAGGGCGGATACGGGCAGAAGATTTTCGACCTCATCAATGATACTTACAAGCATCTCTATGGCTATTCTGAACTCTCGCAGAAGCAGATAGACCAGTACATCAAGATGTATTTAGCTTTGCTCGATCTGAACTTTGTGACTGCCATCGAGGATTGGACTACAGAGGATCATAAGATGATAGGAATCGGTATTACGATGCCTTCTCTTACCAGAGCCTTGCAGAAATGCCATAGGGGCAGACTGTTTCCTTTCGGTTGGTGGCATCTGCTGCGTGCCATCAAGTTCCATAAGACCAAGATCGTTGACCTCCTGCTCATCGGTATCCAGCCGGAATACCGTGCCAAGGGTGCCAATGCGCTGCTTTTTGCCGACCTGATTCCTATCTATCAGAAGTATGGAATCGAGTGGGGAGAAACACAGGTGGAAATGGAAGACAATGTTGCTGTGCAGGGACAATGGGGCGTCTTAGACCCAATCCTTCACAAGCGCCGCAACTGCTATATTAAGAAAATCAAGTAAATAGCAACTGTTCGTATAAAATAAAATCAGAACAACAAGGAGGAATTTATGCCTGAAGATAAAAACTTGAATGAAAAGGGTGCTGCCGAAGAACTGGCAAATACCCCTCAGGAGCAACCTGTAGAATATACAGATGACAATATCCGCCACTTGAGCGATATGGAGCATGTGCGTACCCGTCCGGGTATGTACATCGGTCGTCTGGGCGATGGTAACTTGCCTGAGGATGGTATTTATGTGCTCTTGAAGGAGGTGGTCGATAACTCCATCGATGAGTTTAAGATGGGGGCTGGAGCACGTCTGGAAATCGATATAGAGGACAATCTGCGTGTCAGCGTCCGCGACTATGGCCGTGGTATTCCGCAGGGAAAGCTCGTGGAGGCTGTCAGCGTGCTGAATACCGGTGGTAAGTACGATAGCAAGGCGTTCAAGAAGAGTGTCGGTCTGAACGGTGTCGGTGTGAAAGCGGTCAATGCCCTCAGTTCCCATTTCGAGGTGAAGTCATTCCGCGACGGCAAGGTGCGCCATCTTATTTTCGAACGTGGTAATCTCCTGAAAGACAATACTTCCAAGACGGAGGATGAGAATGGTACTTTCATCTTTTTTGAACCAGACAATACGCTCTTCAAGAACTACAGTTTCCATGATGACATCGTGGAGACGATGCTCCGCAACTATACTTATCTGAATACAGGTCTCACCATCATGCACAATGGTCGCCGTATCCTCAGCCGTCATGGTCTGCAGGACCTTTTGAGCGACAATATGACCAATGAGGGTCTCTATGATATTGTCCACATGAAGGGTGAGGATATTGAGATAGCCTTTACCCATACCAATCAGTATGGCGAGGAATACTATTCCTTCGTCAATGGTCAGCATACTACCCAGGGAGGTACTCATCAGAGTGCTTTCAAGGAGCATATTGCCAAGACCATCAAGGAGTTTTACGGCAAGTATGAGTATGGCGACATCCGCAACGGACTGGTGGCGGCTATTGCCATCAATGTAGAGGAACCTGTCTTTGAAAGTCAGACGAAAATCAAGCTCGGAAGTACGACGATGACTCCGAATGGTGGGGAAACCATCAATAAATATGTGGGCGATTTCCTGAAGAAGGAAGTGGACAACTATCTTCATATCCATAAGGATGTGGCTGAAATCCTGGAAAACAAGATTAAGGAGAGCGAGCGTGAGCGCAAGGCGATGGCTGGTGTGACCAAGTTGGCACGTGAGCGCGCCAAGAAGGCCAACCTTCACAACCGTAAACTCCGTGACTGCCGCATTCACTTCAGCGATGCGAAGAACGACCGTAAGGAGGAGAGTTCTATCTTCATTACTGAGGGAGATTCTGCGAGCGGAAGCATCACCAAGAGTCGTGATGTAAATACCCAGGCGGTTTTCTCTCTGCGTGGTAAGCCGCTGAATTGCTTCGGATTGACCAAGAAGGTGGTGTATGAGAATGAGGAATTCAACCTCCTGCAGGCTGCGCTTGATATAGAGGATGGTTTGGATTCATTGCGCTACAACAAGGTGATTGTGGCCACGGATGCCGATGTCGATGGAATGCACATCCGCCTGCTCATCATCACGTTTTTCCTACAGTTTTTCCCAGACCTCATCAAGAAGGGCCATGTTTATGTATTGCAGACCCCATTGTTCCGTGTGCGCAACAAGCGTACCAAGATCAAGAACAAGCAGGCTGTGGCTGATGCCGATGCCAAGTTGGGACCCAAGGAGAAGAAGGGCGATTTTATTACCCACTATTGTTATAGTGACGAAGAGCGCCAGCAGGCTATCCGTGAACTCGGACCAGACCCGGAAATCACCCGATTCAAGGGTCTCGGCGAGATTTCTCCTGAGGAGTTTGCTCATTTCATAGGTCCTGATATGCGTTTGGAGCAGGTTACGCTGCATAAGAACGACCAGGTTCAGAAGCTTCTGGAATACTATATGGGAAAGAATACCATGGAGCGCCAGAACTTCATCATCGACAATCTGGTGATTGAGGAGGATATTCCAGAGGAAGATTCTGAACCGATGGATTGAGTTAAGTGAAGAGTGAAGAACGAAGAGTGAAGAATTCAAGTGCTTTCGTGGGAAATCTTTTGAAGCGGGAAACTGTTGAAACGGGGAAAACCATAGAAAATAGAACTGTTAACTGTTGACTGTTGACTCTTGAAGGATTTCTCTCTTTCATAAAGCTTAAGATTTAGAAATGAAGAAATATCTATTTATTGCATTAGCGGCATTCTTGGCAGTAACTTCTGTCAGTGCCCAGTTGCGCGTAAAAATGGGCAAGAACAGCCCGATAGAGAAGTTGGGCAGGGCTGAAATCGCCATAGCCAATCTCTATGTGGATAGTGTGGATGAGAATAAACTGGTAGAGGACGCCATTCGGGGAATGCTCGAAAAGCTGGACCCTCATTCTTCCTATACCACAGCCAAGGAAACCCAGTCGATGCACGAGTCTCTGAATGGCTCTTTTGATGGCATCGGCGTGCAGTTTAATATGGTAGATGATACGCTCCTGGTCATCCAGCCGGTTACCAATGGTCCTTCCGAGAAGGTGGGTATTATCGCCGGCGACCGTATTGTAGCGGTAAATGATACTGCCATTGCGGGCGTCAAGATGAGCAAGGAGGAAATCATGAAACGGCTCCGTGGTCCTAAGGGTACGATTGTAAACCTTACCATTGTGCGCCGCGGCATCAAGGATAAGCTTACCTTCAAGGTGAAACGTGATAAGATTCCTGTTACTACGATGGATGCAGCCTATATGATTCGTCCGGGCATCGGTTATATTCGTCTGGGAAGTTTCGGAATGACGAGTCACAAGGAGGTTTCCGAGGCGATGGATTCCCTGAAGAAAAAGGGTATGAAAGACCTTATCTTCGACCTGGAGGATAATGGTGGAGGTTATCTGCAGACTGCGGCAAAGATAGCTAATGAGTTTCTGGAGAAGGGCAATCTGATTGTCTATACCAATGGTCGTAGGGCTCCCCGTCAGGAGTTCCGTGCTGAGGCCAATGGTCGCTGGCGCAAGGGCAAGATTGTTGTCCTCACCAATGAGTTTACGGCTTCTGCGGCAGAAATCGTTTCCGGTGCTATACAGGATCAGGACCGAGGTGTAGTGGTGGGTCGCCGAACCTTTGGCAAGGGACTGGTGCAGCGTCCGCTTACCTTCGAAGATGGCAGTGAAATCCGTCTCACCATTGCCCATTACTATACGCCAAGCGGCAGATGCATTCAGAAACCTTATAAGAAGGGCGACCGCGAGGATTATGCGATGGATCTTGACAAGCGATACAAGCATGGTGAGTTTACCAATCAGGACAGCATTCACCTGTCCGACTCTCTGAAATATTATACCCTGCGCAAGCATCGTGTGGTTTATGGCGGCGGTGGCATTATGCCTGATTATTTCGTGCCGCTCGACACGACCAAATACACCAAATTGCATCGTCAGTTGTCGGCTAAGAGCATTGTCATCAATCACAGTCTGAAGTTCATCGATGCTCATCGCAAGGAGTTGAAAGCCCAGTTCAAGGACTTTAGTAAGTTCATGAAGACCTATCAGGTTCCTCAGTCGCTTGTGGATGAGATCATCGAGGATGGCAAGAAAGAGAAAATAGAGGCGAAGGACGAGGCTGAATTGGCTCAGACGAAGAAATACTTAGCTATTCAGTTGAAAGCCCTTGTAGCGCGCGATATTTGGGATATGAGTCAATATTTCCAGGTATGGAATGAGACGAACGAGATTGTTCTGCGTGCAGTTCAGCTGCTGCAAACCGGAAAATAAATCAAATCAGCTCATGTGAAATTGTTTTAGTTTCACATGAGCTGTTCTTGTTTAAACTCAAGAAAGAAGTATTATGAGCGTTATAAAGAGTGTTTTTATATTTCTTGTTTATGACTTCTTGTCATCAGCAGGAAATGTCTCAATTGTCAAAAGTGGACGAACTTTTGAATAAAGGACAGTTTGAACATGCTGACATGTTACTTAGGAAAGCAGAGAAAGAGTCCCTAAATTCAGAAGCTCTGAGAGCATATTTTTCTTTTTTGTTTTATTTAGTTTTCTGGAATGATTTAATCTCTGAAGAAGCCTCCAGCAAAGAATGATCTGATCTTTATGGAAAACTCCAGTAAAGATTCAGGAGAAGCCTCCAGTAAAGGATGAATTAATCTTTATGGAAGCCTCCTGTAAGGAATCTCTGGAAGAAAGCTCCAGCAGAGGATAATGAATCTCTATGAGAATGGAGTGGGAAAGGAATTAGTCCTTCCCATGCATGTGATCCCATTTCAGATAGATTCCTGCGAGAATCGTGCCGGAAATACTGTGCCAGGCACAACTGATGGCGCAAGGCAATACGGCCAAAGGCTGGGCGGCAAAGAAATTGCCGGCAAGCACCGTGGCAAGACCAGCGTTCTGCATTCCCACCTCAATACTGATGGTGCGCTTCTTGGCTGTATTGAATCCGGCACATTTGCCTGCCAGCCAACCCAGAAGATAACCCAAGGTATTGTGGCAGAAAACTACCGCAAAAGTCCAGAGGAAAAGCATCAAGCCACGGGCTACGAGATCATCGTGAACCGTAGAAATCACACCGCCTACGATAATGGCCAGACAGGTTACACTGATACCCGGCATGAGGCTCTGGATGGTAGGGAAGTATTCTTTCTTACCATATACGTAATTGAGGGCGCAGCCGATGGCTACAGGAATAATCGTGACGATGAGGATGTTGATGAACATTCCCACTGCATCTACATGGATAATCTCGCCAGCCGTAATCTTCATCAGCAGCGGAGTCATTACTGGAGCCAGAATGGTAGAGGCGCAGGTCATTCCTACGGAGAAGGCCACGTCGCCATGACAGAGATAACTCATGATGTTGCTCGATACGCCGCCCGGACAACAACCTACCAGCAGAATGCCGAGCGCCAGCGCAGGGTCAAGATGCCATACATGAACCAGCGTGTAGGCCACACCAGGCATGATGATAAACTGGGCACAAGCACCGATGAAAACATCGAACGGACGCTGAGCCAGAATCTTGAAATCATTGGTGGTCAGGGTGAGACCCATCGTGAGCATGATAATGCCGAGAATGACGGTTTGGGTTGTTCCGCGCACCCAGTCGAAGGTATGTGGGAAGAAGAATGTAAACACAGCTACACCTATTACAAAAATAGATGTATAATTGGCCAGCCAGCGGCTGAGTCCTTGAAATAACTTAAGCATAATTCTATTTCTTTTAAAATCCTATATTTCTCTCTCGTTTATGATCTCTCATTGCTTCCTCTCTTTCAAATTCGGGTGCAAAATTACAGATTTCTTCTAATATGACAAAATTTTGTTGGAAATAATTGCGATTTATAAGCATTTAACGTGTCTATCCTTTCGTTTTCGCACAAAAGGCTTGCAAGTGAGCAATGAAAAAAGTATTCCTCCTATTCTCACTTTTTGGTTTATTTATTTTGTCTTTCCCCTAAATACTTGTATCTTTGCACCATAATTATCGATAATTATAAAGAATGAACGAAGATTTTGACATAAGAAATGAGTCGGTTACGCCCGCCGAGAAGGAATTCGAGAAGGCACTGCGACCACTGAAGTTCTCTGACTTCAGCGGACAGAGCGGTGTGGTGGACAATCTCGAAATCTTTGTTGAGGCTGCCAAATACCGTGGCGAACCGCTCGATCATACGCTCCTGCACGGTCCTCCAGGACTGGGTAAGACTACTTTGAGCAACATCATCGCCAATGAACTGGGTGTGGGATTCAAGATTACCTCAGGTCCTGTGCTCGACAAGCCGGGCGATTTGGCCGGCATCCTGACTTCCCTGGAGCCGAATGATGTGCTTTTCATCGATGAAATCCATCGTCTCTCGCCAGTTGTAGAGGAGTATCTCTATTCGGCGATGGAGGATTACCGTATCGACATCATGATAGACAAGGGACCTTCGGCAAGAAGCATCCAGATAGATCTGAACCCTTTCACGCTGGTGGGCGCTACAACCAGAAGCGGACTGCTCACAGCCCCTCTCCGTGCCCGTTTCGGCATCAATCTCCATCTGGAGTATTATGATCCGGAGACGCTGCAGAAGATTATCCGGAGAAGTGCAATGCTCCTGAAAGTGCCTATCGAGGATGCGGCTGCGGTGGAAATCTCCCGCCGTTCGCGCGGAACGCCTCGTATTGCCAATTCGCTCTTGCGCCGCGTGAGAGATTTCGCCCAGGTGAAGGGTAACGGAACCATCACTTATGATATTGCGCAGATGGCGCTCAAGGCGCTGAACATCGACCAGTACGGTCTGGACGAGATAGACAACAAGATTCTCACCACCATCATTGACAAGTTCCGTGGCGGACCAGTGGGCGTGGGTACCATAGCTACAGCCATCGGCGAGGATGCGGGCACGGTAGAGGAAGTGTATGAGCCTTTCCTCATCATGGAGGGTTTTATCAAGCGCACTTCGCGTGGTAGAATGGCTACGAAACTTGCCTACGACCATCTGGGCAGAAACCCTTATGCAGGGAATGTGATGCAGGGAGACCTGTTTGAGTGAAGAACGAAGAGTGAAGAGTGAAGAATTCAATAGTTTGAAGCTTCAATCTTCGTTTCACATTATAATTTAGATTCTAATAAAGAAGGACAAGAGAATTCTTCACTCTTCGTTCTTCACTCTTCACTTTAAAATATGAAGATAGGAATATTTACGGGTACATTCGACCCATTTACGATAGGACATCAGAACATTGCGGAGCGTGCTCTGCCGATGTTTGACAAGCTTGTGATTGCCGTGGCAATGAGCAAGCTGAAGCATGCTAACGAGGAGATAGAGAAGCGTGTGGAGGACATCAAGGCTGTTTTCCCGAAGGAATGTGCAGAACTGGTGGATGCAGGAGATGCTTCTAAGGGATTCCGCCTGGAGGTGGTTTCCTACGATGACCTTACCATCGATCTGGCGCATCGTCTGGGAGCCAAGTTCTTAGTGAGAGGCGTAAGAAGCGCCAAGGATTTCGAGTATGAGCGTGAGCAGGCTGACATCAACAAGCAGTTGGGCGGTGTAGAGACCATCCTGCTATTCTCTGATCCCCGCTACAGCAGCATCAGTTCCACGCTCGTCAGGGAGTTGAGATTCTTCGGAAGAGAAGTGGATGAATTCCTGCCTAAGAAGTGAAGAGTGAAGAACGAAGAGTGAAGAATTCAAGAGCTTAAAAAAAAGATAATAAAAATATTATAGTATATAAATGGAGAATAGGAACGAAAAGGTGTTGTCTTAACTCCTTTAACTCCTTTAACTCCTTAACTCCATAAGAAGTATGATAACATACAATGTAGATGGCGTGAAAATGCCAAAGATCAAGAAGCGCGACACCAGTGCCTGGATTCGCAAGGTAGCTGCATCTCATGGCCGCAAGGTAGGAGAGATAGGCTATATGTTTGTAGATGACGAGAAGATTCTCGAAGTGAATAATGAGTATCTGGGGCATGATTACTATACCGATGTCATCACCTTCGATTACGATGAGGATGATGTCATCAATGGCGACATCGTGATTTCGCTGGATACCGTCCGTACCAATGCCGAGCAGTTTGGCAAAACCTATGATGATGAGCTTCACCGTGTCATTATCCACGGCATTCTGCACCTCTGTGGCATTAATGACAAGGGCCCTGGAGAGCGCGAAATCATGGAGGAGAACGAGAACAAGGCGCTCGCCCTGCTCGAAGGTGCTTCGATATTGAAGAAGTAAAGCTCCCTCTATAGTTTGAAGGAGTAAGGCCCTTCTATAATTTGGGGAAGTTAGGTTTCTTCAATTTTCCAGTAGAAGTATAGAAAAAACAACTGTTAACTGTTGACTTTGTTACAGGTTGGCAGTTGACATAATGATAGGAGATAAGATTATGGCAACAGCAATCAAAGCAATACCTACATTGCGTGGTAAAGAAGCAAAAGAGTTTTTGCGCCATGCAGAAGAGGCCGAGCGTAACTTTAAGGGATTCAAGAATATCGAAGAACATCCCTTTTGTGTAATGGCTCGCAGTATTTTGGAAAAAGCCGAGATGAGATAAATTTGTTGTCATATAGGGAATAAATAAAAGGGGAGATTCCAACGCTGATGGTTGGAGTCTCCCTTTATTTTATTGTATTGCCTTGATTCTTTCCCGGCATTCCTTCAGGATTTCCTTCAGTTCATCCTCCTTGTTGGCCCTAAGCATGGCGATACGGGTCTGCTTGAAGTCAGGGATTCCCTTGAAGATAGGGGAGGCGGCGAGATGGCGACGGGTGTGGAGAATGCCTCGGTACTCGTCGATGCGCTCGATATTGATGCGGAGCTGCTCTTCCAGAAGGTCGATTTTTTCATCCACGGTCAGTGGGGCGGCACCGGTATTGTCGAGATAATCACGGATTTCCTTGAAAATCCAAGGCCTTCCGAAGGTGGCGCGACCAATCATCACAGCATCTACACCATAGCGGTCGAAGGCAAGTTTGGCTTCTTCCGGGGTCGTAATATCGCCGTTGCCGATGATTGGGATATGAATGCGGGGATTGTTCTTCACCTCTCCGATGAGGCTCCAGTCTGCTTCGCCCGTGTACATCTGGCTTCGGGTTCTGCCGTGGATGGTGAGAGCCTGGATTCCGCAGTCCTGCAGCTGCTCAGCCAGGTCGGTAATGATGAGGTTGTCATTATCCCAACCCAGTCGGGTTTTCACGGTTACAGGCACATTGACTGCTTTCACCACTTCTCTTGTAATATCCAGCATCAGAGGAATATTGCGAAGCATACCAGCTCCAGCGCCCTTTCCAGCCACTTTCTTGACTGGGCAGCCGAAGTTGATGTCAATCACGTCCGGATGAGCCTGTTCTACTATCTTTGCAGCTTCCACCATATCCTCGGTGGTGCGGCCGTAAATCTGAATGCCCACAGGGCGTTCCTCATCGCTTATTGTAAGCTTGCTGACGGTGCTCTTGATGCTTCTCACCAAGGCTTCTGCCGATACGAACTCAGTATAAACCATGGCAGCTCCGAATCGCTTGCAGAGCATGCGAAAACCAATATCCGTAACGTCTTCCATCGGAGCGAGGAAGAGGGGCTGCGAGCCAAATTCTATATTTCCTATTTTCATGAGTTAAGTGAAGAGCTTTTTAAGTGAAGAGTGAAGAACGAAGAGAGAAGAATTCAATTGCTTTACAGAAAAAACTTTCTGCTCTCGTTTTATTACTCTTAGTAAATCATTGCGGCTGCAAAGTTACTTCTTTTTTTTGAGAAAACGAAGAAAAGAGTGAATAACCTCTGCTTGTTGAAGGATAAAGCATATGAATTCTTCATTCTTCACTCTTCGTTCTTCACTTCAGAAGGTGATACATTCCCCCAGCCAATGTCCTGATGAGTCCTTTCATTTCCAATGTGAAGAGGAGGGCGGTGAGTCTTCCGATGTCTATGCCCGACTGCACGGAAATCATGTTGATCTGCAGGTCGTTGTTTCTTGACAAAACATCCACGATGGCTTGTTCTTCTGCAGAAAGGTCGGGGAAGAGACTGCGCTCAATGCCCTGCTGCTTGGCGCGCATCAGCTTGGCGTCATCCTGCCAACCCATATCCTTCACGAAGTCGGCGGCAGAGGTAAGGAGCGTGGCTCCATTGTCGCGTATCAGATTGTTGCAGCCCTCGCTGGTTGCATCGCCTATGCGCCCCGGAAAGGCGAATACGTCGCGGTTGTAGGACTGGGAAATCTGGCAGGTGATGAGTCCTCCTCCGTGGGCCATGCTTTCGATGAGGATGCAGGCATCCGACATTCCTGCCACGATGCGGTTGCGGCGCACGAAGTTGATCTTGTCGGCATTCGTCTGGGTCAGAAATTCCGTGAGCAGTCCGCCCTGTTCTATCATCCTCAGCGCCGTTTCCTTGTGGCGGTTGGGGTAGAGGTCGTCCAGTCCGTGAGCCAGTACGCCTACCGTCTCATACCCCTTGTCGAGCGCCTGTCGGTGGGCATTGATGTCCACTCCGTAGGCGAGTCCGCTCACGATGAGAACCTGTGGACAGAGCTGCTTCAGTTCGGTGACGAAGCGGCGGATGAGATCCTCGCCGTAAGGAGTGCAATGGCGGGTTCCCACGATATTGATGACGCGCTGCTGGTTCAGGTTGGCGTTGCCCTTGTAGAAGAGCATGAGCGGCGCATCGTCGCATTCCTTGAGTCGGCTGGGGTAGCGTTCGTCGTTCATCGTGAGGGGTTCTATGCCGTAGCGCATGTCGTATTCCAGTTCCACTTCAGCCCTTTTTCTTGCCTCATCGCTATTCTGGATGGCGTTCACGAGTTTATCCGAGGCATCGGGCAGGATGTCACGGAGATTGTTCTTATGCTCCATGATGAGCGTGGCGGAGCCTACCTTTCTATATAGTTCCAGCATTCCCGCAAGACTGAAGTAGTTGAGCCTTGTGAGGAGAATCGTATTTAAAATTTCTTGTTGATCCACGTTGTTGTTTTTGATTTATTGTTTGTAATTTAATAGTTAGGTTTGCACCTTTGAGAGCTAAGGTTTTTTCCCTACATGCTGTAGAATTCTTCACTCTTCGTTCTTCACTCTTCACTTTCTTTTCAGGTACTCATATCCTATCCTGCATCTCAGACATTCCTTCTTGTCGCAATATTCCTTTTTCAACTGGATGAGGGCTTGCGAGTCTCCGGCGTTTTCCACTTCCAGTCCGCATTGCTGCCACATTCTCACGATATGGTTGTTTTCAGCCTTCAGTTCCTCCAGGAATTCGAAAGCCCGGTCGCAGTACTTTTCCTCGCCTCTGTGCCGTCCATAGGCAAAGAGGATGGGAATGACGGTGTTGATGATGAGCAGGTTGAGCGAGAAAGGAGATATGTGCTTCTCGTTGCGTATGCTCTCGCTTCCGAAGGTGTAATGCGTCTCCCAGTAGGGCGTAACCGATGTTTTCAACACTCCGATGACCTCCTTCACGGTGGTGGCTTCGAGCAGATGGCTGAGACTTGCCTGGCGTCGGAAATAGAGGTTGGCCAGTTGGGAGATGCGGATGTGGGGGAAGTTCTGTGGGCGCAGTCTCAGAAAGCGCCAGAGCTTGTAGTTTATGGGCGTGAGCGAGAATTTATGTTGCAGATAGAGGTATTCATTCCTGAGTTTGGAGAAATATCCGTCGTTCAGTGCGTCTTTCTGATAGCGTTCGGGGATGGTTGACAGTTCGAGCAGTCCAGCCTGTCCTAAGAAGATGGCTTCTATCTGGAAGAGGTCGTCGCGGTGATGATCTACCGAGTGCAGGGGAATGGAGAGAGCCCATTGCTCGAAGGCTTCCCCGTTGATGCCGAATCCGTAGTTGCGAGCCAGGGTCACGAAGTATGCGTTTTCCCAGTCTCCGTTGCATTTCTTCACTCTCTCGGCAATAGCTTCTGTTTTCTGTGAGAGTCGCTCGGTTTGCAGGGCGCTCATCCAGGAGTGTACGGAGAGTCGGGTGAGGGCAGGGATAATCTGATAGCAGGGTGGATACTGGTCGATGGAGAGCAGTTCCTGATAGTGTCGGAGCACGTTTTCGGGTATGCTGAGCTGCATCTGCGTGAGGGGGTCTCCCTTGGAGTTGCGGGCTTCCAGGTCGATGATTCCGCATACGTGGAGCACCACGTTGTCGTATCGCTCGTCCTTCTCGTGTCCGTGCAGATACCAGTCGCTCGCCTTGTCGTGTATTTCGATATTGCCCACCCAGAGCATTCCGTCTATCTTGATTTTAGCATTGAAGAAATCGGGCCCCGCATTGCGGTTGTGCAGTCCTGGGTCGATGACTTCCACCTGCCGATGGTCGGTAGTATGGAGAGGAGAAAGTGGAAACAGCTTGTGTTTCCATACATAGTGAAGTAATTGCTCCATGATAGTTTTCTTTATTTGGTTTCAAAAGATTTGGTTTCAAAAGATTTGTTTTTTAAAGCCAGCGCTCGAAAGCCTTGTCGTAGTCTTCGCTATTACCCAATCTGCCATTGATGAGGCACACCAGTTCTACGGTAGCCTTGAGGCAGAGTTTCTCATCGTTAGCACGGAAAATGTCCTGATGGAAGATATATCTTACGCCCTGCTTTTCCAGCCACAGGCGGGAGAGGAATTCATCGTCGCACTGCAGCGGCACCTTGTATTGCAGGTTCATGCGAGCCACTACTGCGTCCACGCCCTTATTGTGCATTTCTGCAAAGCTGAGTCCGCATTCCTTCAGGAAGAGATGGCGCGTATGTTCCATGTAGTGCAGATAGTTGGCATTGTTTACGATTCCCTCTATGTCGCACTCATAGTCGCGCACCTCCATCTTTGTTTCAAATATATATTTGCTCATAATCTCTTATTTTTTTATTCTTTCAGCATATCTTTTATTTTCTTCTTGTCTTTAGGGAAGTCTTTTCTTCTTGAGGAAGCTTTTCTTCTTGAGGAAGTCCTTTCTTCTTGGAGAAGTCCTTTCTATTCCTTTCAGAATGTCTTTCAAATTCTTCTCAGAAAGTAGGCTAAATGTTTAGAATCATACGATTTTGCCCCAAATCACTGCAAAAATAAGCAAAATTTTCTATTTATTACTATAATAATGCGCTTTTTTCTACAAATAAATCGGTTTTTCCAAGATTTTTGATTATTTTTGCCGAAAGGAATAAACAAAAAAACAAGATAACAATGAAAATAGCTTTGATAGGCTACGGCAAGATGGGACACATGATCGAAGAGATCGCCTTGCAGCGTGGCCATGAAATCGTATGTAAGATTGACGTAAATAACCCTGAAGATATCGACAGCCCGGAGTTCTGCTCTGCGGATGTGGCTATCGAGTTTACCAACCCTACTGCCGCTTACGGCAACTATCTCAAGGCTTTCTCCCACAATGTGAAGGTGGTTTCGGGTTCTACCGGATGGATGAAAGATCATAAGGAAGACGTGGAGAAACTCTGCGCCGATGGTAAGCAGACCCTCTTCTGGGCCTCTAATTTCAGTATCGGTGTGGCTATCTTCTCTGCCGTCAACCGCTATCTGGCTAAGATCATGAACGGGTTCCCACAGTACTCTGTATGTATGCAGGAAACCCACCACGTACATAAGCTCGATGCTCCTTCTGGCACAGCCATCACCCTGGCAGAGGAAATCATCGACAATATCGACCGCAAGAAAGACTGGAAGCGCGGCGTGACTTACTGGACTGAGGACGGTCATCACGACGAGGGCGATCAGAACATCACTGATGAGGACCTGGTGATCAACTGCGTGCGCGATGGCGAGGTTCCTGGAATCCATGCCGTGATGTACGATTCTGATGCCGATATGATTACCATCGAGCATAGTGCTCATTCACGTAAGGGCTTCGCGCTCGGAGCTGTGCTTGCAGCTGAGTTCACAGCCAACCATTCCGGTCTGCTTACTACTTCAGATCTCTTTAAGTTCTAAATGATAAACAGGTTCAGATTGGTTCTAAAGATTAAGTGCAGTTTGGCTTCTCAGGATTATGTTCTGATGGAGCCTTCTAGCAGTTCTTCTATAAAGTTCTGATCTGATAAGCAGAAAAAAGAGAAAAAAATGATAGATAAAGAGAAACAAAAACTGAATATGAAGGTGCAGTGGGCGAAGTTTGCCATTGTGATAGTACTGTACCTTGCATTCCTCTTCTGGCTGAAGAGTTGGCTGGGACTGATCGTAGTGCCATTCATCTTTGATGTGTATATTACCAAGAAGATACGCTGGCAGTGGTGGAAGGACTCAGAGGGGCCTGTACGCTTCATCATGAGCTGGGTAGATGCCCTGGTATTCGCCCTCGTGGCAGTATATTTCATCAATCTGTTCTTCTTCCAGAACTATGTGATTCCGTCTTCATCTCTCGAGAAGAGCCTTCTCACGGGCGATTATCTCTTCGTGAGCAAGGTGAGCTACGGTCCACGTATTCCTCAGACTCCACTCACCATGCCTCTCACCCAGCACACCATGCCGCTGGTCAACGTGAAGAGCTACTGCGAATGGCCTCACTGGGATTACCGTCGTGTGAAGGGATTGGGCAATGTGAAGCTCAACGATATCGTGGTGTTCAACTATCCTGCGGGCGATACTTTGGTGAATGAAGAGCGCTATCAGGCACAGGATTACTACCAGATGGTGTATGGATTCGGCGATCAGATTTTGGATCAGAACGGACTTTCCAAGGACGTGAGACAGATGAATCCGCTGCAGCAGCGCCAGTATTTCGAGCAGGTTTACCAGGTGGGCAGAAGCTACATCGTGAGCAATCCGGGCGAATATGGCGACATTATCAGCCGACCTACCGACCGCCGCGAGAACTACGTGAAGCGCTGCGTTGGTTTGCCAGGACAGACCCTGCAGATCAAGAATCGCATCGTATATCTGGACGGCAAGGCCAACAAGGAGCCTGACAATGTGCAATATACCTACAAGATGAAGCTCAAGGGCGAGTTCCCGATGGATTTGGCAGACGAGTTGGGCATTACCAATGAGGACTTGCTGACCTACAACCAGTCGGGTGCCATTCCGCTTACCCGCAAGGCTTATCTCGCTCTGAAGGCCAACAAGAATCTGGTGGAGAGCATCTCCATCAATACCGATGCTACTTATGGCGACCTCTATCCGCTGAATGCCTATACGGGTTGGACGCGCGATAATTACGGTCCGGTATGGATTCCTAAGAAGGGCCAGTCTATAGCCCTCACGCTGAAGAATCTGCCTGTATATGAGCGTTGCATCAAGGTGTATGAGGGCAACGACCTGAAGGTGGACCGCCAGGGTCGCATTTTCATCAACGGCAAGCAGGCGAAGAGTTACACCTTCAAGCTCGACTATTACTGGATGATGGGCGATAACCGCCACAATTCAGCCGATTCCCGCTATTGGGGCTTTGTGCCTGAGGATCATGTAGTGGGCAAACCTATCTTCATCTGGTGGAGCCACAGTCCAGACCATCCGGGCTTCTCGGGTATTCGCTGGAACCGACTCTTCAAGTTTGTCGATAACATCAAGTAAGGTCGATAACAAAAGTAAGACTCAGACGGTTTGAAAATAGCATTCAAGTTCCTCCTCTCATTGGTGCTGGCATTGCTCTTAGCATGGGGCATCCGCACCTATGTATTCACTGTCTATTCTGTGCCCGAAGGTGGGCTTCCTCCCCAGCTGAAGGAGGGCAACAGAGTGATAGTGAACAGGATTGACTGCGATATTTTCAGCCGTGGCGAGACGATAGTTTTCACCGATTCTGTGGAGTGCCTCATTACTCCGAAGTCGAAATATACGGGCAGGGAGAAGGAAGGCTCTTATGTGCGGGGCTGGATGGAAGCCAATTTCATCGGAGTCATCGAGCAGATGCCTGGCGATACGATTCGCATGGGCAGGGAGCGATACGTCATTCCTACCATCTGCTGCAAGCGCTGCGGTTGTAAGGATTGCCGCTTCTATCTCGTGCGCACGGCGAAAGGAAAAACCATTGTCCACAAGCATCAGATTATCGGAAAAGCATATAAGTTGTTTTAGACAAGTATAGAAAAATAAACTGTTAACTGTTGACTGTTGACAGTTTATTTTTATTTTGAACCAGTTTTCATCAGTTGGTTTATCCCAATCAAGTTGTTCAATTTCATTTTATAGATAAGAGACAGAAATTTCAAGAACCCAGAAAATAAAAAGATTTTGAAAGCAATATTATCTTCCACGTATTTCGGTCCTGTGCAGTGGTATCAGAAGCTGAACCGCTATGAGGAATGCCTGATAGAGCGCCATGAGAGCTTTATCAAGCAGACTTACCGCAACCGTATGATCATTCCTACCACCAATGGTCCTCTTTCCCTCACCATTCCTACCAATCACGACACTTCGCTGGCGATGAAGGATATTCGCATTTCCGACCATGCCAACTGGCGCCACGTGCATTGGAATGCGCTTCTCTCGGCTTATGGTGAGAGTCCTTTCTTCGAGTATTATCAGGACGACATCCGCCCTTTTTACGAGAAGAAATACGAATTCCTCTTTGATTTCAATATGGAAATCATGGAGAAGATGATAGAGTTGCTCGACATCCGTCCGAAAGTCTCGGTTACAGACCGATACGTTTTAAGTGAAGAACGAAGAATGAAGAGCGATGGAAGTGAAGAAGGAAGAGTGAAGAGCGATGGAAGTGAAGAAGGAAGAGTGAAGAGTGAAGAATTCAATAGCCCAGAGGCGCAAGCCCAATTCAGCACTCAACACTCAACATTCAACGCTCAAATAAGGGATTTCCGTGATGCGATTCGTCCGAAAAAGCCTCTTCCTGATGCAGATTTCATTCCTCAGCGCTATTATCAGGTGTATGAGCAGAAGCATGGTTTCCTGCCCAACATGAGCATTCTCGACCTGCTTTTCAATGAAGGCAACGAGGCGATATTCTATTTGTAAAGCTGCTTCCTGCCAAGCATCACCAAGCAGATCAAGCATCATCAAGCCGATCAGGTAGATCAGGCAGATCAAGCAGCATCAAGTGCAACAGTCAACAGTTAACAGTTATATTTTTGCGTACCCCCACCCCCATCTATAAAAAAGTATATATATATATATTATTTATTATAATAAGGTGTAAACCATTCCGAGTATCGAAATCGAACTGTTAACTGTTAACTCTGTTGCAATCACTTTTTGCGCCTTCTTGCATCTTTTTGCGTTTTCTTGTATTCTTCTTAGTCTTTCTTCTCATCTTCAAATGGCCTTCTTGTCTTCTTCTTCTCATCTTCCTTGTCTTTTTCTTTCTCCTCTTCCCTGTATTCCTCTTCTCCTCTTCCCTGTATTTTTCATTGAATCCTTCTTCGTTTTTCATAGAAACCTTCTATGTCTTTTTATTATGATTTATACCCCCCTTTTGAGCCCTCTATTACGGCCAATATTCATCATAATAGTCGACCTCTTTTCCTCATGATAGGGGCACTTTTTTCTCTTTCTTCTCATCCCCCTCATCTTCTCTGTTTCCCATGTTTCATTCATCGGAATTTTATTCGGAGATTTTTTATTCATCGGATTTCACGGAGTTATCAGAGATTTCTTGCTTCACGGATTATTCATGGAATTTTAATCGGAAAAGACCTTGCGGTCTCTGACAGATACCCCATATAGCTTGCTAACTTCATTTCTCATTTGTCATTTCTCATTTTATCGTCTTCCCCTCTCAAAAAAAATCTGGGATTGTTTTGTCGTTTCATAAAAATGTAGTACTTTTGTTGGCAATAAATAATTAGAACGATAACTAGCAAATCTGAATAGACAAACTAGCTAATCCTAAAAATCAATAAGCATGAAACTGAATATTAATATCGTGGGACTTACCCATAACGACATAGAAGAGGACTGCCTCCAATATGTGCGAACGGCTACGGGAAAGCAGCTGAAACTCGTGTTTGAAGAACAGAATGCCTGCGACTCGCTCGCCGTAAAAGTGTACGACGGAAGGCTCTTCTTAGGGTATGTGGCAGTGCAAGACCTGGAAGACGTTCACGCCATGAAGATAGTTTCCGGGCGCAAGGTGCTGCGGGCTCTCTGCATGGGCTATGGCGCCAAGGAAGACGGAACGGGAATCTATCTCAAAGCCCGACTGAAATGCCACATCCCGAATGAACTCTCTGTTCTCGCTGGACAGTCTGCTGATGAGAAACTCGCTGCCGGTGAAGAACTGGAAGTGAGCGGAGGCAAAATCGTAACCATGAGCCCAAACGGCAGTTTCTATGAAATGCCAGAGGCGCTCAAGGAGGCTTATCAGCATATCTATAATGACGAGGAACTGGAGAAATGGCACTATAGCGGACCGCTTTATAGCATCGACAAGCTGGCAAGAGTGGAAGACTGCTCTGACATGCTGGAGGATGCACTGGAGGACTTTACGGCGCTGTTCATTGCCCTTTCTCGCTATCCGACAGACTGCAGAGGAAGGGTAATGGTACAGGAAATGCAGGATGAGTTTCAAGAGCAGGTCAGCGAACTGAAGATGCTGGCAGAGGAGGCTGAATTGCAATTGGATTGCTTCATGAACAATCACCGCTTCGACTATTCCCGCGAGATGACGAATCTCCGCAAGCATATACAGACCCTGCTGCAACTCCAGAAAAATGACCGTTTCCTCTCGCAGCGAAAAACTCTCCTATCCGATATGGGCTTCATCACCTGCTCGGATTTCCGAAACGAGTCTGCCCGGAATTTCTTCATCCAGACACCTATAGATCTGCTCCGGAAGCAGACGGGAACCTATGATTACAGCGACCGCCTGGACGAGATAGAGCAGGAACTGGAGGCTTTCCCTTACGATATGTACCGCAAGTTCAAGGCCGACCCTGTGGATTTCCTCCGGGAAATCTACTACAAGCACTTGCCTCGCAAGCAGATGAAGCAGTTGCTCTCGGGCATCATCCTCATGATTATGAACCTTCGCGTGAATGATGTGAAGTGCTGGGGCAAGTATAATGACCTGGAGACGCTCGAAGAGATGAAGACGCTGAGGCTCCGGCATGTGCCAGGAGGTAAGGAAATGAATCCGAAGAGAGCAAGGCAGATGGAAGTGATGGAAATCTGTGTGCAGGAAATTGCAGTCCGTAGGAACCCCAATACTCAGGAACTGCTTATCCGAAAGCAGTCCGACTGGTATCCGATATTCCATCTGTTGTCGGACTGGAAATTTTTCACCAGGAACGACCTGCAGCCTTTCTGCGATTTCATAGCCCGTCTTCATCCGTTTGGCAGTGATGCGGTGTCACCTTGCAAGAAGAAGGATCTGGAGCAGGCTAAACCCTGCAATGAACTCCTATATGAGTCAGCCCAGAGATGGAAAACTCTGAAGCCAGATAAAATCAAGATTCAGAATGCTAAGTTTTATCGCTATTTGGATATTATTGACGCCTTTCAGAAAAGTGTCCAGAAGCATGCTTTTGAAATGAAAGTCAATGTAGGTGAATTTTTTAATGAGTACTAAAACTTTTTTTTGCATTGTTTGTTTATAAGTATATAAAATAGGGAAAATTTGCTCATTTGGGGGCAGAGGAGTTAAAATCATGGCTTTTTGGCTTGTTCTTCAGGCAATAAGACCTACATCTTCACTCTTTTTGCTCCCATTATTTCTTCTTTTCTTAAACTTCATTAACGTTTAAGTGGGAATAGATAAGGAATATGCCTGGAAACTCCAACATATTCCTTATTTCTTCAAAGTGAACTTCAATTTTTATGCCAGAGTCGTCAGTTTTTATTCCCAATATCTCAACTTTTATACTTTTTTATTCCAGCGTTTGTTCGCCTCGTTTCGCTGTTTAATCTGGTGGGCGAAAGCTTGTTTTTAGTCGATTTTTGTATTATCTTTGCAGCGCCTTTTGAAAGTCAAGAGGTGTTTTGTTTAATCTTTTTAATTTTTTAAAATGAAAGAATACACAAATTTAAAACACTTAAGCAATCGCTTGATTGCAATGAATGCAAGTAGAAATGGAAACAAGGGACAGATTTCTTCCTATCTCTTCGATTACTACAAGGAACTGACACGTCAGCCTTGGCTTTCTCAGCTCGTAGGGCAGATTCGTGACCTTACTGCCCAGCAGCAGAAGATGCAGGAAGCTGCAAAAGCAGGAGAGCCTCAGTATGAGCAGATCGGCAAGCAGATAGAGGGGCTGAAGAAGCAGTTGCCTTTCCGTTCTCCTCACTACTTCCATTTCTTCGACGACCATCGTGCCCAGAAAAGCATCGACCCGGAGTCCTTTACCTTTCAGACTACCGTAGATATCGACCATCTCGACGAGGTAGAGGAAGCAGTCAAGAGAGCCCTTCTCCTGAACGGAATGTTCTTCTCTGAGGAAGAGATGAAGCATCGCTCCCAGGAGTTCTCTGATGCCGACCTGCGCCTATGGCAAGGCAAGGTGCTCCACATCGAGCGCTCAGCCCGTGGCAAGGCCCACATCGACATCCGCATTCCTGTAGGTATGACCATCGCTGAGGCTCAGGCTGCTTTCTGCAAGCTGATCCACGCCACCGAGGATGAGAGCTGCATCACTCCTGAGCGCATCATCTTCATCACGGATGCTGCCAGCGAAATCTATGTAGCTGACAACTGGTACAAGCGCCTCTCTGAAAATGAAATCGCTGAATACCGTGAGGCTTATCGCCAGAGAGGGCTCGATATTGATGGAAGAGCTTTGGCTTCTTCCTCATCTTCTTCAAAAGGGCAATTTGTAAAGGGGAGCCCAACAGTTAGTTCTGAACCTATTACCGGCGGAGTAGGGAACGGAACTGGAAATAGTGCCGAGGATGGAACAGAAAACAGTGCAGGGAACGGAACCGGAACTGCAAACCAATACGAGCAGACTTATGAGGGAGTGCCTTATGAAGCGATAGTCAAGGCGCTTGTCGAAGTGATGGGCGGTGCGCCTGCCCACGGCTCCCGCAACAACTTTATCTTCCGTGAAGCGTGCCTCCTGCGCTACATCTGTAATAGCGATGCTGAATGGATCAAGCAGGTAATCGACATTTTCGGAGAGGACGAGAACAAGGCTTTCGCCACCGTGGAGAGCGCCTGCAAGGTGAACCAGACGGCTGTGGTTCCGGAACTTGTAAAGCATGCTATAGAGATAGCCCGCAAGCGATTCCTTGCCCAGCAGGCCACAGAAGATTCCGGCATTTATGCTCCAGTTCCACCGCAGTTGCCAGCCCGTCTGCCTAAGTTGATGAAACTGCTCACCAGCAAGGTGCCTGACGATTTCAAGCCAGCCGTAGCCATGGCAGTCTTCCCAGCTCTTGCCGCCCATCTCAAGGGCGTGAACTTCCGCTACATCGACAATCAGGTGCACGAGGCTGCCATCATGAATCTCCTCATAGCACCGATGTCTTCCGGCAAATCACTCGTCAACGGACCTATCGACTGCATCGTAGAGGACATGGCTCTGCAGGACAAGATAAGCCGCGAGAAGGAGCAGGAATGGAAGGACGAGGTGAACTGCATGGGCGACAACAAGAAGAAGCCTGTGCGCCCGGAAGGTCTCTATATTCGCATCGTATCGCCCGACCTGACCCGTGCTGCCTATATCCAGCGCCTCGATGATGCGCAGAAGGCAGGCAACGGCTATCTCTACTGCAAGATGGACGAGGTGGATATGCTCAAGAAGTTCAACGACCCAAGTCAGCTTGTACGCCTCTGCTGGGACAATTCTGAGGACGGACAGGAGCGCGTGGGAACCAAGAGTGTAACTGCCCGTGTGAAGACCCGATTCAACTGGAATGCAAGTTCTACCATCGCCGTGACGCAGAAATTCTTCAGTCTGAGAGAGGTGGCAGATGGCGCCGTAAGCCGCCTTTCACTTGCCACCATCATCCGTCCCGATTTCGCTCCACGTCCTGTAGTAGGCGAGTATGATGCACTCTTCAGAGCCACTCTTCTGCCTTACATCCACCGTCTGAACGGTGCGCAGGGCATGGTGGATTGCAAGAAGGCGCGCCAGTTGGCAGAGCGCCTGGAGGCTGACGTGATGGAGACTGCCCAGCTGGCCGACAACAAGGCTTATGCTGAGTTTGCCAAGCGCTCCCTGGCTAATGGCTTCCGCAGGGCCATGGTGCTCTATCTGGCCAATGGCGAGAGATGGGAGAAGTCTATCGAGGATTTCGTAGAATGGACGGTGAAGTATGACCTCTGGTGTAAGATGCGTTTCTTCGGAGCCCAGATGCAGGAGGCGATAGATGGCGACAATCGCATGGTGACTCGCTGCAGCGGTCCGAGCAATCTCTTAGCTTATGTGCCTGATACATTCACTCTGCAGGATATTCAGGTGGTTTATCAGGCCCATGGCAAGACAGGCCGACTGGCTTCCCTGCTCAGTATGTGGGTGAAGCGAGGCCATATTGTGAAGAATGCCGACGGCACTTATTCCAAGACTGTGAAGTTCACCAATAAATATGGTCGCTACGGTACGCCTGTTGTAGCTGCGTAAAGATGCTATTCACCCCGGTTTTTGACTTAAATCAAAAAATCGGGGTGTATGGAAACTTTTCTCTTAAAACATTTGTGTGCGTACACAAAAAGTTATACCTTTGCACCAGAAATAAGGATAAAGATTGTTAGGATAAGCATAGAACGAGCTTGGAAGGCATGAAGAGATTGCTAAGAAGAGCATGAAAAGATTGCTGGAAAAGTTAAGATAAAGGCAAAAGATTGCAGATAGGATAACAAATGAAAGTTGACAGGCTCTTCGGAGTCTTCAATATAGAGATAGGTAAAGATTATTAGGATAACTTGAGGTTGTCTTTCTTCGGGAAGCAATCTCTTAAAAAAAGAAAGGTAAAAATTATGTTAGTTTTAGGTATGGTTTTCGCAGTATTGGTAGCTGTTGCAGCTGAGGTTGGTGCAATCAAGAACGACCTCGCTTAGGCTTAGCCAAGAAGGTTTCCTAAGAGGGAATCATGCGAACGGAGCCGTAGTCATGGGCTTCGAAAAAAAGTTTAGTTAGATTGGGGTGAGAATCCCTGCGTTTAAGTTAGAATTGGAGATGAAAGTCTCCGCGTTTGAAAGTAGTTTTTGAACGAAGAGGAAGCCAAATGGGCTTCCACAATTGGGGACGGGATGCTCCTTTTTTTTGTTTTATTGCGGTTGGGTTTCAGAAAAGATAAACTTCAGAAAGGCTTGTAATGCATCAGAAAAGGTCTGTTTGTTGGCCGAATCGGATGAAATCAGTTTTTGAAAGTTTAAAAAGGCAGTTATTAATTCAATAGGTAATATAAAAGGCAATTGCAGGGGTTTTGTAGGTTTCCCTTCGCAGTTGCCTTTATTTGTCAACAGTCAACAGTTAACAGTTCTTTTTTCCCTTATCATTTTGTCGTAGCAGCTTTATAACTATGTCGTAGTAGTTCATTTATAGTGCGGCAGTTTCCTTTATAATTTTGTCTCAAATGGCTTTTTACACTTTATCATTTTGTCACAGCCACTCATTTCCCTTATCATTTTTGTCGTAAATGATCTTTTCGGCATTATAATTTTGTCGCATCAGTCTCGACTTTTCCCTTATCATTTTGTCGCAGGAAAACAGATGCGCTTTTTATAATTTTGTCGTAGCACATCTGTTTTCCCGTTTGAAAATCTGTAATAAGCTCTGTTTATGGCTGACAAGAAAGGGCAGGAAACCTAAAAACATAGTCCTACAGATATCACAGAATGTGATTTATGACACACACATTATTTGAAAATCAGGGTGATGAGTCTGTTTTTGTCGAAAAGTTCTCTTGCCACGTCTTGAATCTGTTGGCTGGTGATGGCTTCCACCTGTTCGTAGAGGCAATCAACGTTTTTCTCCCAACCATAGTGGAGGAAACTCTTACCGAAATCGAGGGCGAAGTTCTCACGGTTGTCGCAGGCAACGCCAATCTGACCCTTAATCTGCTTTTTGGCAGCTTTCAGTTGGGAGTCGGAGAGCGGTTTCTCCATCATCCGGTCCAGTTCTTTGCGCACCAGTCGCAGGCAGCGCTTGATGTCGTGTTCATCGCAACCGAAGTAGATGCTCCAGGTTCCCGTATCTCCGTAGGCCACCATCGTGCTTTCCACGGTATAGACCAGTCCGTTGTGCTCTCTCAAGGCGAGATTGAGTTTAGCGTTCATGCCCGGTCCGCCGAGGATATTGTTGAGCAGATAGAGCGGCATTCGTCGGTCGTCGTTCACATCGTAGGCTCTTGTTCCTATCATCACATGCGCCTGATGGGTATTCTTCTGCATCACAATCGTCTGCCCGGCAATCTCTTCCCCCACAGATGGATAATTTTTAGGGAGCTTTTCTGCAGCAAGCTTGCCCGAATCATCATCTGCGAGTGCCCTCCCGACAAGCTTCACCAGCTTCTTGAAATCAATATCCCCGTAGGCGAAGAATATCGCATTGTCGGGGCGATAGAGCTTGCGGGTGAATCGCAGCGCATCCTCAGTAGTGAAGGAGCGAACCTGCTCGGCAGTGCCCAGGATATTATGTCCTAAGGACGAATCCTTGAAAAGGATATTCTCAAACTCATCATAGATCAGTTCGGCAGGCGAATCGTTGTAACTCTCAATCTCATCGCAGATCACCTCCACCTCCTTGTCGATTTCCGCTTGCGGATAGACGGAGTGGAACACGATGTCGGAAAGCAGATCTACTGCCCTGGCGATGTGCTCCTTCAGGATGGCAGAATAATATACGGTGCCCTCCTTGTTGGTGTAGGCATTGAGGTCGCCGCCCACGCTCTCCAGGCAGTTGAGAATGTGCCACGCCTTGCGCCGCTCAGTGCCCTTGAAGGTGACGTGCTCGCAGAAATGGGCGAGTCCTTCTTCGCCAGGTTCCTCATCGCGGGTGCCGGCGTTTATCTGATAACCGCAATATACTACCTTGCTGTCGGAAGGCAGATGGATGATGCGGAGTCCGTTGTCGAGTGTATGTGTATTGTATTTCATTTCTATGCAAAATCAATGTGCAAAATTCATTGTGCAAATTTCTAATGTGCAAAGTTACATCTAAAATGTAATTTATCCAAAAATATCAGCTATTTATTTTGCATTATCGCCAAAAACATTTATCTTTGCCTGCAATTAATTCTGCCGGGGAAATCCGGACGGGGAATGATTCCAATTCTTCTTCAGATAGGAAACAGTTTCCCGGTCAGGAAAGAATCGTTTCCGGTTGGACAAGAATATAGTTTTTTAACAAGAATATAGTTTTTAACAAGATACAGAAATATACAATGCGCAAGGTTATAGGAATAGGAGAGACCGTTCTGGACATTATCTTCAAGAACGGCAAGCCGATAGAAGCGGTGCCGGGCGGCTCGTCGTTTAATGCCGTCATTTCTTTGGGGCGTGCGGGCGTGAATACTTCGTTTATCAGCGAGGCTGGCAACGACCGTATCGGCGAGTATGTCATCGAGTTTTTGAGGGAGAATGGGGTGAATGCCGACAATGTGAGCGTCTTCCCTGATTCGAAATCGCCTCTCTCATTAGCTTTCCTCGATGAGAACAACAATGCTGACTACATCTTCTACAAGGATCATCCGCACGACCAGTTGGAGTTTGCTACTCCCGAAATCAATGCTGGCGACATCGTACTCTTCGGTTCGTTCTTCGCCCTGAATCCTGTGGTTCGTCCTCAGGTGGCTGGCTTCCTGGAATACGCCAAGAGTCGTGGAGCCATCCTCTATTACGACGTGAATTTCCGTGCTTCTCATCAGAACGAAATCATGAAGATTACGCCTAATCTGATAGAGAATTTAGAGATGGCGGATTTTGTGCGCGGCAGTCATGAAGACTTCGGAATCCTCTATAAAAAAACGGAGGCAGACAAGGTGTATAATGCCGAAATCAGCTTCTACTGCAAGAAGTTCATCTGTACCCAGGGTGCCGACCCGGTGGAGGTGAGAGCGGAGAACGGATTTGCCAAGAGTTATCCTTCGGAGAAGATGAAGACGGTGAGCACCATCGGAGCTGGCGACAACTTCAATGCCGGGTTTGTATTCGGACTGATCAAGGACGGAATCACTCGCGAGGACATCGACCACGGTTTGACCGAGGCGCAATGGGACAGTTTGCTGAAGAGTGCCCAGGAGTTCTCTGCCGAATGCTGCAAGGACATCTACAACTATGTTTCCAAGGAATTCGGAGAGCGGTGTAAAAAGGTAAAAAAGTAAAAAAATAAATATTATGACTGAGATTACAAACAAAATTTATTATGTAGGCGTAAACGACCGCAACAAGCATCGTTTTGAGGGCCTCTGGCCTTTGCCTAATGGTGTGAGTTACAACTCGTATATCATTGATGATGAGAAGGTAGCGCTGGTAGATACTGTAGAGGTAGATTTCTTCACCCAGTTCCTCGAGAATATCCACGAGGTGATTGGCGACCGCGAAATCGATTACCTCATCATCAACCACATGGAACCTGATCATAGTGGCTCTATCGCCCTCATCAAGAAATATTATCCTAATATCAAGATCGTGGGCAACAAGAAGACCCTGGGAATGCTGGAAGGCTTCTACGGCGTAACTGATGATGTGGTAGAGGTGAAGAATGGCGAAACCCTCTCTCTGGGCAACCACGAGCTGAGCTTCGTTCTCATCCCGATGGTTCACTGGCCAGAGACCATGGTTACTCTGGATGCGAAGAACAAGGTGCTCTTCTCGGGCGATGCTTTCGGCTGCTTCGGTGCGCTGAACGGCGGAATCATCGATACGGAAATCAACTGTGAGACTTTCTGGCTGGAGATGGTTCGCTACTACTCAAACATTGTGGGTAAGTATGGAATCCCTGTTCAGAATGCCCTGAAGAAGTTGGCTGGCGTGGAGCTGGACTACATCTGCTCTACCCATGGTCCTGTTTGGCACGAGCATATCGAGAAGGTAATCAGTATGTATGATAAGATGTCGAAGTACGAGACGGAGCCGGGCCTCGTTATCTGCTACGGCACCATGTACGGCAACACCGAGCGTATGGCAGAAATCATCGCCCGTGCAGCAAGCAAGGCAGGCGTGAAGAACATCGTGATGTATAACATCTCGAAGACTCACCACAGCTACATCCTGCGCGACATCTTCCGTTACAAGGGTCTCATCGTGGGTGCTCCAACCTACAATGCCGGTCTTTATCACGAGATGGAGGTTCTCCTCTCCGAGCTTGCCAATAAGGATGTCAAGAACCACCTCCTCGGCTGGTACGGTTCTCATTGCTGGGCAAGCAAGGCAGTGGCTAAGATTCAGGAGTGGAACGAAACCAAGCTCCACTACGAACCAGTAGGCGAGCCGGTGGATATGAAGCAGGCGATTACTCCAGAGGTGAAGGCACAGTGCGAGGCGCTGGGTAAGGCGATGGCAGAGAAGCTGCTGGCGGAATAAAATCAGAATCTATTCATTCTGAATGAAAGGTTTTAAATGAAAGTATTCATTCAGAATGAAAGATTTCATCTATTGGGCACGAGCAATCGTGTCCTTTTTTATGTTTCTAAAGAGTTAAATCGATGAAAGAGTTTGGCGTTATCGAGTAAAAAGCGTATATTTGCGACCGAGAACCGTGTCTTGACACAAAAAAACGTCATAAACTATGTATTTTGAACGTAAAGCATACTTGAAAAAGCTCATCTCGGCAGAAGGCAATGGAATGATAAAGATTATCACCGGTATTCGCCGTTGTGGTAAGTCTTTCCTCTTGTTCAACATCTTTTGTAAGCATTTGCTTGAAAGAGGTGTTGCGGAAGATCATATCATACAAATAAATCTTGAAGACCGTAGAAACAAGAAACTTCGTGACCCTGATGCTTTGCTGGAGCATATCGATGCTTTGATGAAAGATAAGGATAGGTATTATATTCTCTTGGATGAGGTTCAGATGGTGAAGGAGTTTGAGGATGTGCTCAACTCTTATCTTCATGTGGAAAATGCCGAAGTGTATGTTACAGGTTCCAATGCCCGATTCTTATCGAAGGATGTGATAACTGAATTTCGTGGTAGAGGTTGGGAAATCCGAATCCATCCACTGAGTTTTGCCGAATACTACGAGGTGGTAGGAGGAGAGGAGCGTCAAGCTCTGGAAACCTATTATCTATATGGTGGCTTGCCTGCTGTGGTGCAGATGGAATCGGCGGAAGCCAAGCAGAATTATCTTCGTGAGATTTACGAGACGGTTTATCTGAAGGATGTTTTGGAGCGTAATCGGCTGAAGAATTCTGATGGAATGCGCGAATTAGTGCGCCTTCTGGCTTCTACGATTGGTTCCTGTACGAATGTGCAGAGAATTTCTAATACGTTCAAATCTGTTGGAGGAGTGGAAATCGGTACTAAAACTATTGGCAGGTATCTGGAGAACCTGCAGGATTCCTTCATCATCAGCGAGGCTTTGCGTTATGATGTGAAGGGGCGCAAATATATTGGTACTGGTACCAAGTATTACTTCGAGGACATCGGTATCAGAAATGCCGTAGTAGATTTCCGACAGATAGAATTCACCCATATCATGGAAAACGTGGTTTATAACGAATTGCGGAAGCTGGGTTATACTGTGGATGTGGGATCAGTGGAGAGCTTCAAGCGAGATGAGAATGGTAAGTTGCAACGTAGGAATCTTGAGATTGATTTCGTGGTGAATCGCCACGACGAACGCCTTTATATCCAGTCGGCATGCGCCTTACCTAATAAAGAAAAGGTTGACCAAGAGCAAGCTTCGTTGCTCAATGTGAAAGATGGCTTCCGTAAGGTGATTATCATAGGCGACAGATACTATTCTAATTATAATGAGGAGGGCATCATGATGATGAGTCTCTTCGATTTCCTCTTGGGAACAAAATAAAGCAGATTTACAGGCAGCCGTCTTTTAGCGGAGGGCTGCGTTTTCATAAATAAATAGAGCTCGAAGTCCTTGGTGCGTGATGTATCAAGGACTTTTTTATGTTTTGTGCCCCTTCACAAGTAAAATGTTTTCCTGTTGTGATAAAAAAGTAAGCGAAAACAATACAACTTTTCAATATTTTCATTACCTTTGCACGCAGATACCATTCTGCTCACGCCGAGTTGAGGCTTTTCCTTGCCTTTCATGGGGAGGATTTGCTGAGACGAGGACTTGGAAGGGACGGTATCATGACATATAAGGCGTTTACTTGACGCTTAGTTCTTGATGAACAGAAATCTGGCAGTTTCTAATCTTATCAAAGACTATGCAATGGTAGATGCTCTCGGGATGTGTGTATTCACATTCCTTTATCGATGTGGCACCCTACGTAATGTAGGGTGTCCAAGTCGGTATAGGGAAAGGTATATCATATCGGCATGAGCTTCGAAGTTGTTTGTTTCGATAGGATGGGCTTGCCAGAGCCTCTGTTTATGAAACGAGCAACAGGCAAGTTCACGCTTACTTTTTGTAATGTTACTGAATGATTTGTTTAACATCTTAAAAGTAAGGTTATGGTACGAAAAACTTTCACATTTGAAAATGAGGTGGGAGAAAAGGTTACAGTTGATAATCCGATTTTCCATTATACTTCTATAGACGCGTTGTGTGGTATCGTTAATAAGAGTGGGCTGCATTTTAGAGCAACACGTTATGACAGTATGAATGACTCTGAGGAATATAGATGGGTGTATGATTCCTTGAAAGCAAGAATTTCAAAGGAGCATGCAATCTCTGTGGATGAAGTCAATGAACTTTATAAGAAATTCCCTTATGTTATCTCTTTTTCAACAGAAAACGGTCAAGAGATGTGGGAAAGATATGGCAATCATGGTAAGGGAGTTTGCTTGGTGCTTGATAAGAAAAAACTAATAGCTGCGTCAGAGCGAAATTTTGGGAAAGAGTGGGATGTGGTTATGCCTGTAATGTATGCTAATGAAGACAATAAAATGGAAAAATTGGCAGAGGCAGTTGTACAATATCATAATTTTGGATATGGTACAGATAACCAGTCTGAAGATTTTGAAGATGACATCTATTGTAGTGCTTTTGTTAAGGATGAAGCAAAATGGGGAGTTGAGACTGAACTTCGATATGCAAGGATACGTGAAAATAATCTGTTTTTCAAAAATGGCGACACTTCTTCCTCAGAAGATAAGCATGATGTGCAATATTATCTTCGAGGAGGCAAGCGAATCCCATATTTGGCGGTGAATCTTCCTTTGGAAGTGTTTGGTGGAGTGATAGTTGGCTCAGAAATGGATGATTTAGAGTTTGAGAAAATAAAAGAAATGATGATAGATAATGGATTCGGGGAAGAGCGTGTGATGAAATCTGATGTGAAATTTAAATAGTAAGAATTTATGAGAAGAATGAAAGAGAAATGGCATTTTTTAGTCTTGATGTTTATGTTGCTTAGATGCTTGACAATCCAAGCGGCAGATGACTTGATTACAAAGCAAATTACAATCAAGTTGGATAAAGCAGGTTCTTTGCCTGATAAGATAAGCGATGATGAAAAATATAAAATAACCAATCTTAAAATTGTCGGAGAGATTAATGGTACGGATTGGATTTTGATTCGTGATATGGCCGGGAGGGATAGGGTAGGAAATGCTACTAAAGGAATGTTGTCTTTTTTGGATTTGTCTGAGACGAAAATAGTTAAGGGAGGTGGCTGCTATTACTATTACTCTCATCACATTGGGGATTGTTATACAGAAAATGACAAAATTGGTGATAATGCTTTTGCTTATTGTTACAGTTTGAGGCGTTTAATCTTCCCCTCAAATGTCACTTCTATCGGCTCATGTGCTTTCAGAGGTTGTGGTGGTTTGACAAGTTTGGAAATTCCCTTTGGGGTTACTTCTATCGCTTATGGTGCTTTTATGGGTTGTGGTGGCTTGGCAAATTTGGAAATTCCGTCAAGTGTTGTCTCTATAGGTAAAGACGCTTTCGCTGGTTGTAGCCGTTTAACAAATTTGGTAATCCCCTTAAAGGTTGTTTCTATCAATGATGGTACTTTCTCTGGTTGTGGTAGCTTGAAGAGTTTTACCATTCCTTCCGAAGTCATGGCAATTGGTGCTTATGCATTTTCTGGTTGTGATAAATTGATGAGTTTAACCATTCCATCGAAAGTTGCTTCTATCGGAATTTGTGCTTTTTATAATTGCATTGGTTTAGTTTCTATTTCCGTTAATTGGAAAACACCATTGAAAATAGATAGTAATATTTTTGAGAAGTTAGATAAAAAAACATGTGTATTGTATGTTCCACAAGGCACTTTGCAAGATTATAGATTAGCTGATGTTTGGGGCGACTTTGGGAATATCGTAGAATATGATGTAACAGGCATCGACAACGTAAAAACTTCTACTGCTGCCAAAGAAGTCTCTCGCTATTCCGTGAATGGTCAGCGATTGTCTGCACCAGCTAAGGGCTTGAACATCGTAAAGTATAGCGATGGGAGTGTAAAGAAAGTCGCTGTTCAGTAATGGACAGCAAACGAATTTAAAAGTTTACTACGCTAACCCCCGAAAAAATGCCGTTAGCGTAGTGAACTTTTTGTTTTTTTTCTTGTGGATTTCATGGAAAAATCGTAAATTTGCACCGACAAGTTAATAAGCAAGAAATATGAGTGACATCGGCAAAATCATTGGCAGACAACGAGAAATCGTTTTACTGCAAGAAATATATGAATCTCCCAAGGCGGAGTTTGTGGCTGTGTACGGTAGAAGACGTATTGGTAAGACATATCTGATAGATAAAATGTTTGAAGATAAATATGACTTCTACATGACAGGTATCTATGAAGGTACCCGTAAGGAACAACTGACTAACTTCGCACATCAGTTGGAAGTATATTCTAAGACAGAGCAAAAGGTGCCAAAGGATTGGATGGAAGCTTTGTTTATGCTTCGAAAGTATATCGAAACCTTGAAGCATAAGAAGCGAATCGTGCTGTTTATAGATGAGATGCCATGGTTGGATACTCGGTATTCTCGTTTTCTCAAAGCTTTCGAACTTTTTTGGAATGAATGGGCTTCGAAACTGGATAACTTGAAGTTGATAGTTTGTGGCTCGGCGACAACATGGATGACGAATACCCTGTTGGGAAATAAGGGAGGATTGCACAATCGGGTAACTCGCTCCATCTATCTGCGTCCTTTTAATCTGGGCGAGACGGAGGAGTTTCTTGTCTCCAGAGGTTTCCAAATGGAACGTTTTCAGATTGCTGAACTATATATGACAATGGGTGGAACTCCATTTTATCTTAATATGTTGAGTCGTTCACAGAGTGTGGCTCAGAATATTGATGAACTTTTCTTCTCGGCAGATGCACCATTGAGAAGTGAGTACGGATTTCTCTTTAAATCTCTTTTCAAGGAATCGACACTTTACAGAAAAGTGGTGGAAATCTTGGCTAAGAAATTGAAAGGTATGACTCGGCCAGAATTAATAGAAGAACTGAAGGTGGAGGATTCGGGATATGTCTCGACCGTTCTTGCTGACTTGTGCAACTGCGATTTCATTCGTAAGTACTCTGCTTTTGGTAAGACGGATAGGGATTTTATGTATCAACTAACCGACCTCTATTCGCTCTTCTATCTAAAGTTCGTAAAAAACTATCATGGCGAGGATGAGCATTATTGGAGTCATCGGCAGATGGATATTTCTGCTTGGGAGGGCTATGCCTTCGAGCAAGTTTGCTTGCATCATATTCCACAAATCAAGAAACGGTTGGGTATCAATGGCATCTTATCGAATGTTTGCACTTGGTCGTATCGAGGAGGCGAGGATGCTGATGGAAATAAACTGCCTGGTGCTCAGATAGACTTGGTGTTGGATAGAGGGGACAAGACCATCAATCTTTGTGAAATGAAGTTTGTAAGTCGGCCTTATTCTATTACTCCAGATTATGCGGCTTGGTTAATCAAGCGCAGGGAATTGTTTAAGCAAGCGACAGGTACGAAGAAGACTCTCCATCTTTCGATGATAACTTCGTATGGAGTGGAGCATAATGCTGGTTGGCAAAACATTCAGAACGAGGTGGTACTGGATGATTTATTCAAAGTAGAATAACATGGGCTTTATGACTATTGTATTTCCTTAGTGCAAGCAAAATTTAAATTAGTGATTTTGGAATAACTAACCGAGAAATCACTAAATATAAAAGGAGCGGAAGAACAACTGGGGTTAACAGAGTTAACAGTTAACAGTTGTTTTTCCACTCTATTCATTCTGAATGAAAGGTTTAAAATGAAAGTATTCATTCAGAATGAAAGATTTTCGAGAAATTGTTCGTTCGGAATGAAAGATTTCCGGGTTTTCTCTTGCTGCTTTCAGATATTTTTCTTATTTTTGCCCACGAATCATAAAATAGTGGAGCAATTCATAAAATAGTGGAGCAATGAAAGAACTGTTGAAACAAATAATATTTGAGCAGCAGGAAAACTGCAGGCATCTTATGCAGGATGCCATCCCGCGACGCATAGAAGAGGAATGGCTTACCACCTCGGAAATCCTTATCATAACTGGTGTAAGACGATGTGGAAAGTCGGTGTTGCTGCAGCAACTGCGTGATAAGTTGGAGGAGAAAGATTTCTTCTTCAATTTTGACGATGAGCGTCTCGTAAACTTTAAGCTTGAAGATTTTGCAACCTTGCAGGAATGCTTCTTTGAGCTTTTCGGTGAGCAACACACCTATTACTTTGATGAGATTCAAAACATTGCGGGTTGGGAAACCTTTGTGAGGCGCCTTTACAATGAAGGCAATAAGGTGGTGGTGACAGGCTCCAATGCCCGGATGCTGAGCAAGGAGATGGGCACTCATCTCACAGGGCGTTATATCTCTGTGGAGGTTTATCCTTTCTCTTTTGCCGAATACCTGCAGCTGGAGCATATTGAGCCTTCGCAGAAAGATTTCTATCTGATGGCGAGCCGTTCCAAACTGCTGGGTCATTTCCGTGATTTCTTGGAGAGGGGTGGTTTCCCGAAATATCTTCAGACGGGTTCCGTCAGTTACCTGTCCTCACTTTATGAGAGCATTATCTTCCGGGATGTGATGGCTCGCAATGGTCTTACAAACGACAAGGAAATTAAAGAACTTGCATTTTATCTTGCCAGCAATGCCACCAAGCGTGTTACCTATAACTCGCTGGGAAAGATAGTGGGCATTCGCCATCCCGAAACCATCAAGAACTATCTGGAATATATTCAGCAAACCTACATGATATTCCAGTTGTTGAAGTATGCTCCATCGGTAAAGACCCAGATGTTGAGCCCGAAGAAGGTGTATTTTATAGATAATGCCATCATCAGCAGGATGGGTTTCAATGTCACGGATAACAATGGTGTAAAACTGGAGAATGCCGTTTTCATCGAGTTGCTGCGAAGGGGTTACGATTTGTTCTATCATGCCGATAAGAAAGAGTGTGACTTTGTGGTGAGAGAAGGTGTAAGGATTACCCAGGCTTACCAGGTTACGGTGAAGATGGATGATGAGAAGACTCGCAAGCGTGAAATAGAGGGCTTGCAAGAGGCGATGGAAATCTATGATTTGTCAGAGGGTTACATCATTACGCTGAATGAGAAAGAGGAACTCACCGTGGATGGGAAGGCGGTGCATATAATTCCTGCTTGGGAATGGATGCTGAAGTAAAGGCTGGATTAAGAAGGCCGGCTTTGCCAAAAAGAAGGGCGGAAGAACAACTGGGGTTAACAGAGTTAACAGTTAACAGTTGTTTTCTTTGTTTTCGAGCATTCATTTTTCTTTCTTGTGTGCCCCCACATCTATCTTTTTTGCTTTTCTCTCTAAAAAGTTCCTGGAAAGGAGTGGCATTTCAAATATTTTATATACCTTTGCACTCAGATACCCATTCTGCTCACGCCGAGTTGATGCTTTCTTTCTCAAAAAGAGAGATTGTTGAGACGAGGACTTGGGAGGGTAGTGGTATCATGACATAATATAGAGCGTTTACTTGGCGCTTTGTTCTTGACGGACTGAAACTTCGCAAACTTCATGAATAGTCACGAACAATGCAACGGTAGATGCCCTCGGGATGTGTTTAGCCACATCCCTTTACTGATATGGCTTATTGCGTCAAGTGATAAGTCTTATATCCGTATAGGGGAAAGTGTACACATATCGGCGTGGGCTTCGACGTTGCTCGTTCAACTATTCAGGGCAATGCGAAGGTCTCAGTTCGTGGGACGGGTGACGAGGAGAACCCACGCTTTTCGTTTATTTTAATCGCTACTCTTGGGTGATGAGGTGGTTAGGGAAGGAAATTTTCTATGGATTACTTAAAAGCAGAAAAACTCCGTAAAGAATGGGGCGATAAGCCTTGTTCGCATCCAAATTTCGAGGTAGAAACCCATTTGGATTCTGAGTATGTGGCTGTCAAGACAGGGGATTATGTTTGTACTTGCTGTGGACAGGATTTTACCAAAGAAGAAAGGGATAAGATTATTGCGGCTCGTAATAATCAAAAATAGTTTTTGTTATGGAAATGTTCAATTCTACATTGAAATCTGAGGACGTTAAGTTCTTTTACAGAGTGTTGTATCAGTATGAGAAAGAGGGAACAGGTAGGCATACGGGATACTCCTATAAAGATGTGCCCTTGAAAATAAGAAAAAAAGTTTCACTAGTGCATGATACGCGCAAAAGCAAAATCGAATTGAAATTCCAAGTAAAGCCTAATACCATATTGTATAAGGGTATAGGTGTGTCTAGCCTTCTTCTCAAGCATATAAGGCATAGCTTTGCTCATGCTTGTATTGAACGAGATGGGGAGTATTATATAATAAACTCTCAAATGAATTCTAAATGCCAGATTTGTGGCAAGGTGAAAAGAACAGACTTGATGAATTTGGTTAATGGAATATTATCTACAAAAAAAGAAAATAATAAAAAATAGAGAAATGAGAAATTTTACTTTTAAAGGACTGTTTTTGGCAATAGTGTTTATTGTATTAGGCAGCTTGTCAATTCAAGCAGCTGATGGTTTGATTACAAAACAAATCACCATTAAGTTGGAAAAAGCTGGTACTTTGCCTGATAAGATAGGCAGTACTAAGAAAAAACAGATCACTAATCTGAAAATTATTGGTGAGATAAATGGTACGGATTTGCGAATGATTCGTGAAATGGCAGGGAAAGATGTGAGGGGTAATGATACAGATGGAATGCTATCTGTATTAGATTTGTCAGACGCAAAGATCGTAGAAGGTGGAGATTATTATTATATTGATTATCCTTATTATTCTACTTCTAACGATAAGATTGGCGATTACACCTTCTATGGCTGTAGTGTTTTAACAAGTTTAACCCTTCCTTCAGGTCTTACTGAGATTGGCGAAGGTGCCTTCGCGGAATGTAGTGGTTTAACAAGTATAACCCTCCCTTCTGGTGTTACCTCGATTGGCGAATGTGCCTTCATACACTGTAGTGGTTTAACAAGTATAACCCTCCCCTCTGGTGTTACCAAGATTGGCAATGACGCCTTCCAATACTGTAGTGGTTTAACAAGTTTAACCCTCCCTTCTGGGCTTACCGAGATTGGCGAAGGTGCCTTCGCGGAATGTAGTGGTTTAACAAGTTTAACCCTCCCTTCTGGTGTTACCGAGATTGGCGATTTGACCTTCACGGCATGTAGTGGTTTAACGAGTTTAACCCTCCCTTCTGGTGTTACCTCGATTGGCGATTACGCCTTCTATGACTGTAGTGGTTTAACAAGTATAACCCTTCCTTCAGGTCTTACCTCGATTGGCGATGACGCCTTCCAATACTGTAGTGGTTTAACTTCTATTTATGTATATACAGAAAAACTACCAAAGATGGGAAGTAGCGTTTTTGGAGACTGTGATGCAAAAAAATGTACTGTTTACGTTCCAAAAGGAACTTATGACGATTATTGGCTTTCTGAATTTGGTTATTTTGAGAACATCGTAGAGTTTGATCCAACAGGCATCAATAATGTAATCACCTCAAATGATGCCAAGGAACTCTCTCGCTATTCTGTAAATGGTCAGCGATTGTCTGCTCCAGCCAAGGGCTTGAACATCGTGAAGTATAGCGATGGTAGTGTAAAGAAAGTTGCTGTTCAATAGAATCGGCTAAATTGTCAGATAAAACATGGAGATGGATAGTAATTTTATGATTAAGCAGTTTGTGGCAATTGATGAGCTAAAGCCTTCATATATAAGTAGTGCTATGGATGGGTTTTGTGAAGTCTATGCTAGAGCTGTTCTGAAACTGTTATTTCTGTTGGCTGAGGAAGAAAATTTTTATGGTGTTCCTCGGAGGGAATATTTTTTCAATCCAAAGAACAGGGCAGCTTTTGGGAGTTTAGAGCGTTCAAACATTGTTGGCATCTGTGCTATCAAACATTGTGGAGATGATGTGAAATTGGAAACATTTCCTTATAAAGGGCAGTCCTATAGATTTTCTGTCTATTACGGGAATTTCCTACAACCGGAAAGAAAATGGGTAACAGTAGGGGGTATACCTTTAACGGATATAGTTTTGTGGGAGCAAATCTACAATTGTTTATGTCGAGAATATGAAGAGGTAAGACATAAGCATTGACCACCTCCCATAAGGTAATATGTTTTACGAGATTAGTCTGATAAAATATGTCGGACTATAGATGAATCTAAGATACGCAGATGAATATTTTTAATAAATAAAAAATTAAAATTATGATAGAAAAAATTCTTCTAGCATTAGTTTTAATGGTATGTGTCAGAGTACACATATTTATTAAGCATTAAAAGCATTCTTTGCTATTTGCTACGGCAAATAAAAAAATTTTAGATATTGATGTGGTTTTCTGCATCTCATCGATTAGGCAACTATGGCAGTACTTGCCTTCTTAAAGATTTCTGCTATAGGGCACGAGCAATCGTGCCCTTTTTATGTTTCTAAAGAGTTAAATCGATGAAAAAGTTTGGCGTTATCAAGTAAAAAGTGTATATTTGCGACAGAAAACCGTGTCTTGACACAAAAAAACGTCATAGAATTATGTATTTTGAGCGTAAAGCATACTTGAAAGAACTCATCTCGGCAGAAGGCAATGGGATGATAAAGATTATCACCGGCATTCGCCGTTGTGGTAAATCCTTCCTTCTCTTCAACATCTTCCGCAAGCATTTGCTTGAAAGAGGTGTTGCGGAAGATCATATCATACAAGTAAATCTTGAAGACCGCAGAAACAAGAAACTTCGTGACCCTGATGCTTTGATGGAGCATATCGATGCTTTGATGGTTGACAAGGAGAAGTATTACATTCTCTTGGATGAGGTTCAGATGGTAAAGGAGTTTGAGGATGTGCTCAACTCTTATCTCCATGTGGAAAATGCTGAAGTGTATGTTACTGGTTCCAATGCCCGATTCTTATCGAAGGATGTGATAACTGAGTTTCGTGGTCGAGGTTGGGAAATCCGAATCCATCCGTTGAGTTTTTCTGAATATTATGAAGTGGTAGGAGGAGAGGAGTGTCAAGCCCTGGAAACCTATTATCTTTATGGTGGATTGCCTGCTGTGGCGCAGATAGAAACTCCTGAAGCGAAACAGAATTATCTTCGTGAGATTTACGAGATGGTTTATTTGAAGGATGTATTGGAGCGTAATCGGCTGAAGAATTCTGATGGAATGCGCGAGTTGGTGCGCCTTCTGGCTTCTACGATTGGTTACTGTACGAATGTGCAGAGAATTTCTAATACGTTCAAATCTGTTGGAGGAGTGGAAATCGGTACTAAAACTATTGGCAGGTATCTGGAGAACCTGCAGGATTCCTTCATCATCAGCGAGGCTTTGCGTTATGATGTGAAGGGGCGCAAATATATTGGTACTGGTACCAAGTATTACTTCGAGGACATCGGTATCAGAAATGCCGTAGTAGATTTCCGACAGATAGAATTCACCCATATCATGGAAAACGTGGTTTATAACGAATTGCGGAAGCTGGGTTATACTGTGGATGTGGGATCAGTGGAGAGCTTCAAGCGGGATGAGAATGGCAAGCTGCAGCGTAGGAATCTTGAGATAGATTTCGTGGTGAACCGTCATGATGAACGCCTCTATATCCAGTCAGCTTATGCCTTGCCTGATAAGGAGAAGGTAGATCAGGAGCAGGCTTCTCTTTTGAATGTAAACGATGGATTCCGCAAACTGATAATCGTAGGGGATAGGTATCGTTCGGGTTATAATGAAGAAGGCATTCTGATGATGAGTCTATCCGATTTTCTCTTGGGGAAAGAAAATAAGGAATAGATGGTCTTGAAGAAAATATCAAGGGCGGAAGAACAACTGGGGGTTAACAGAGTTAACAGTTAACAGTTGTTTTTCGCCCTTTCTTTTTAGTTGAATACTCCGTTTTATCGGTTCTAATCCTAATTAATATTAAAAATGTGCAAGTTTACCACTTTTTGATATGAAAAATGTGTATTTTTGCCGAAAAATCATATTAACGAGGAAATTATGGCAGAAATACAAAGAGAAATATTAGATAAAATGAAGGCGTGGAAGGAGAATCCGCGTCGCAAACCATTGGTGTTGCAGGGCGCTCGTCAGGTAGGTAAGTCGTGGGCATTGAAGAAGTTTGGCAGGGAATGCTTTGAGGATATGGTTTACATCAACTTTGATACGATGCCAGCCGTGAAGGAGGATTTTAAACGTACCAAGGAGCCTTTGAAACTCATTAAGTCGATGGAGCTGATGACGGGGAAGAAAATTATCCCAACTTCCACTCTGATTGTTCTTGATGAGATTCAGGAATGCAATGAAGCATTGAATAGCTTGAAGTATTTCTGCGAGGATGCTCCGGAGTACGCTGTTGTGTGCGCAGGTTCACTCCTGGGTGTGGCTCTAAATCGTACAGGAGCATCTTTTCCCGTGGGTAAGGTGGACTTCATGACGCTTTATCCCGTATCGTTTGCTGAATATCTGAGGGCGGCAGATGCCCAGCTCTATCATTCTTATCAGATGATAGACGAGGTGATGTCTGTGCCCGAGGTGTTGCACCAGCAGCTGATAGATGCTTACAAGTTGTATCTTGTGTTAGGAGGAATGCCCGAGGCGGTAAGTGCCTACATCGACACTCGTTCGTGGGCGGAAGTAAAGGTGGTTCAGGATGCTATCCTCCAGTCTTATTCCCTTGATTTTGCCAAGCACATTAGCAACAAGGATATCCCACGTGTGTTTCAGGTTTGGGGCAATTTGCAGAATCAGCTGGCTCGTGAGGACAAGAAGTTCCGTTATGCTGATGTTCAGAAAGGGGCTAGGGCGCGTGAGTATGAGGGAGCCATCGAATGGTTGTGCCTGGCAGGATTGGTGCATCGGGTTTCGGCGATAGAAACTCCTCGCTTGCCGCTTTCTGCCTATAAGAAAGACAATGCCTTTAAGCTTTATCTCAATGATGTGGGCTTATTGGGGCGCAAGTTTGATTTGGATGCTGCTACGGTATTGATGGGCGACAATCTCTTTACGGAGTTCAAGGGGGTGATGGCAGAAAACTATGTTCTGCAGGCTTTGGTTCGCCAGTATGGCAGCCAGCATTATTATTGGACTTCTGGCAATACGGCAGAAGTGGAGTTCCTGTTGCAGGATGCTGGTAAAATCATTCCTATCGAGGTGAAGGCTGACAAGAATGTTACGGCGAAGAGCCTGGCGTATTATCGCAAGCAATATCTCCCTAAACTATCAATTCGTCTTTCTGCTCTTAACATGAGGAAGGACGATGATTTGCTCAATCTTCCATTATATCTGGTTGATAAATTGAAAATGTTTGTGGAGAATATGGCGTTTAATGAATAATTGAAATCTATACTGCTTTTTCTTTAGAGTTCTATATGGTTGCAAATTAAGCATGTCTCAATATGCTTAATTTGCAAACCTCGTTTTTGTTATTGATATTCAAAAAGTTATAAGTGTAAATTAATATAAAGAATGAGTAAATCTGAGCTTCTTTCTCCTTAAATAGCACGCTTTTGTCTGAAAAAACTCCTTGAAATGCAAATTAAGCATAAAAATATAGGCTTATTTTTACCAAAACTTGCAGATTAAGAAATTTATCCGTATATTTGCGCCCTAGAATACTTAGAATTATGGAATATACGGCACTTTTAGAGAAACAGATATTGGGTAGGTTGAAGATAGACAACCCCTGGTGGACGGAAGGTAGGATACCTTCTTACTATCAGGAGATGAGTCCTCGCCTCTATCTCGACATCTTCTATCCACTGGTAAGGGATGTCAGCATTCAGCGTGCCCTCATCTTGATGGGACCTCGCCGAGTGGGTAAGACGGTGATGCTCTATCATTCCATCCAGCGGTTGATAGACGAGGGCGTATCGCCTCAGAATATCATCTATGTTTCGGTGGAAACTCCTATCTATAATAATATCCTCTTGGAACAGTTGTTTTCTTTGGCAAAACAGATATTGGATAAGGAAGACAGCCAGGAAGAATTTTATGTTTTCTTCGATGAGATACAGTATCTCAAAGACTGGGAAATCAATCTGAAATCCCTGGTAGATACTTATCACAACGTGAAGTTTGTGGCTTCCGGTTCTGCTGCTGCGGCATTGAAAAAGAGCAGCAACGAAAGCGGAGCGGGCAGGTTTACCGATTTCAATCTGCCGCCGTTGCTTTTCTTCGAGTATATCCATCTTAAGAAATATGAGCATCTGATGCGCCAATCCAAGGTGGAATGGGATGGGATAGAGAGCGATATCTATAGTACGATAGATATTGATAAGCTGAACAGTCTCTTCCTTGACTATATCAATTATGGCGGTTATCCTGAGGTGGCTTTTTCTTCCCGAATGCAGGAAGACCCGGGGCAGTTTGTTCGCCACGATATTGTAGATAAGGTATTGTTGAGAGATTTGCCGAGTCTTTATGGCATTTCGGATGTGCAGGAACTGAACTCGTTGTTTACGATGATAGCTTATCATAGCGGTATGGAGTTTTCGTATGAAAGTATGTCGAAGGAATCGGGAGTCAAGAAGGAAACCATTCGCAGGTACGTCCAGTATCTGGAGGCTGCTTTCCTGATAAAGGTTGTGACAAGAACGGATGATACGGCAAAGCGATTCCTGCGCCAAACTACTTTCAAGATTTATCTGACGAATCCTTCGCTGAGATGTGCGCTGTTTGAGCCAATCAAGATCTTGGATGGCAATATCGGAGATATGATAGAGACTGCCATTTATTCGCAGTGGATTCCGAGAAAGGGACACATTGCCTATGCCAATTGGAAGATGGGGCGTTCGCAGGGCGAGGTGGATTTGGTGGGCATCAATGATGCTTTGCAGAAGCCTTATTGGGCGGTGGAAATCAAATGGTCGGACAGGTTCTTTGACAGACCTTCTGAACTTTCGTCCTTACAGTTTTTTATGGAGAAGAATCATCTGCCTCAGGCATTGGTAACTTCCATCAGTAAGGGAGGAGTAAAGGAGATGGATTTTGGTACGCTTCATTTCATTCCTTCTGCCTGCTATGCTTATACGGTAGGAGAGAATACATTGAGGCAAGCCAGGAAGAGTTTTGGTTTGTAAGAACGTAAAAAGCGACCTTCTGCCGAATTGTGTTCTCGGTAGAAGGTCGCTTTACTTCATTTCTATAGATGATTTCCATAGAGGGTTCTATCCCTCGCAGAGCTTTGTCAATTCTTCCAGGTTATCCGCCACTTCTATCACATCTCGCCAATCGCCACGAATCATGCTTTTCTCTGCCATATCGTCCAAAAGGGCGATGGTGGAGTTCCAGAAGCCCTTCATGTTGTAGAGAATCACCATCTTGTGATGGTAGCCGATGGTGTGTGCGGCGGCGATGGTGAAGATTTCATCCAGGGTGCCGACGCCGCCAGGAAGGGCTACGAAGAGGTCGCTCTGGGCAAGCATCAGGTCCTTACGGTCGCTGAGATTATCACACGGAATCTCGATGTCGAGATCAGGAAAGGTTCTGCCGCCTCTTTCTACAAGCGTAGGAACCACGCCGATGGTTCTGCCGCCATGCGCCTTCACCGCCTTGCCTATGCAATCCATCAGTCCGGAGTTACAGCCGCCGAAAACCAGGTCGTGGCCGTTCTCTGCCATCCACTTGCCCATCTCTTCTGTTATCGTGAAGAAATCCGGGTCGATATTCTTATTCGCTGAACAAAAAACTGCTATTTTCATGTCTTTATCTTCTATGATTATGATGTTTTATCTGTTATTTATTGATGTCTTATCCATTGTTTATTGATGTTTAGGCAAAGATACGCAAAAATATCGAGATTATTCATCTGTTTTTGCGGATAATTTCTTAATTTTGCAAACAATAACTAATCTGATAAACAAAAATAGATTTCTTATAAACAGGACAAAAGATTTCTTATAAACAAGACAAGAGAATGAAAAAGATTATCACATATAGCATCATCGCATTGCTGCAGGCGTCTGTAGCGTTTGCACAGGTCTCTCAGAAGCCAAAACTTCAGAAGCGGGAGAAGTATGAATGGGAGGGAGAAATTCCTACCTACGTGGAGCAACTGAAGAAGGAACTGACCTATCCGATGGCTTGGGGCAACAGTCCTATCAGAAACTTCAAGAAGTGGAAGAAGGCGGCAAGAGAGAAGGTATTCGAATGCATGATGACGCCTCCGAAGGCGGCTGCGGCTTGGGATATGGAAGTGCTCGGTGAGGAACAGAGAGACGGATATAAGGCGCAGAAAATCGCCTTCAATATCAACGCCTATTCCCGCATTACGGCTTATCTCCTGATTCCGGATGGAGAAGCAGAGAAGATTTTGAATGCAGAAGCAGGGAAGAACTCGAATGCAGAAGTTGGATTGCAGCTTTCTGCCCAGAATAAGAAAGCGGGGAAATTTCCTGCCGTAGTGGCGCTCCACGACCATGGTGCCCATCTCTTTATCGGAAAGGAGAAGATGATTCGACCTTTCTTTACAAAGGAAGAATGGGGAGAAAACAAGGATATTTCTGAAGCAAAAACGGAAGCGCAGAATGAAAGAAAAGAAGCACTGGGAGAAAGAAAGGGAGAGCTGAAAGAAAACAAGGAAGAATCAACTGCAAATATAAAGGGAGAGAACGAGAGACGGAAGAAGCAGGCGCTCTGTCAGGAGATTTTGGATGATGCAGATGCTTGGGTCAATCAGCTTTATGATGGTCAGTATGTGGGCGATTACCTGGCGAAGCACGGTTATGTGGTGCTCTCGATTGATGCTCCGATGTGGGGCGAACGAGGACGAAAGGAGGGCGTGGATAGAAATAAATACGATCTCATCGCCGGCAACATGATGATGCTGGGTCGTGACCTCTCTGCCTTTATGACTTACGACGATATGGCCAGTACCGATTTCTTGGCTTCCCTGCCGATGGTGGATGCGAAGCGTATCGGATGCGTGGGCTGTTCGATGGGAGCCTATCGCTCGTGGATGCTCTCGGCTTTATCGGATAGAATCAGGGTGGGTGCTTCCATCTGCTGGATGATTACCACCGATGCTCAGCTTACCAGGCGTTTTGGCAGAAAGGAGAATGGTGGTTTTGCGAATTGCTTTCCTGGATTGCGCCAGTATCTCGACTATCCCCACATTGCTTCCCTCGCCTGTCCGAAACCGATGCTCTTCATCAATGGCACAAAAGATAAGCTCTTCCCCGTGCCGGGCGTAAAGGATGCTTTCGCCGAAATGCACAAGGTTTGGAAGAGTCAGGGGGCTGATAATCTGCTGGAGACGGAGCTTTGGGAAATCCCTCATTCCTGCGGACTGAAGGCGCAGGAGAAAATGCTGGAGTTTCTGGATAAGAATCTGAAACAGGGGAAATGTCAAAAGTCCACTACGCTAACCCCTAAAAAATGCCGTTAGCGTAGTGAACTTTTTGAATATACGAAATCAATCTTTACCACAATTCTTCAGGCGACAAGTCCTTGTCCTTTCTGCCCATCAGATAGTAATCGGCAAGGAACTGGATATTGGCCTGAGTAATCTTCAGACCCTCTTCCTTCACATATCGGCTGGTGAAGATGTTGGCATCAGGAAGCATTCCCTTTTCTATCAGCTTGCAAACAATCTCGTAAGGGAAAGGAAGACCGTTGCCGGAGATGATATTGAAACTGTCCTCTGCTGCACGCTCGGCATTGTAGTATGGGTTTTCAGGCGAAGCGATGCAATGGGCGGTTCCGAAGCTGATGTTGATGCCCGTATAAGGACTTCCGTACACGATGATTCCCTTTTCGTATTTCTGAGGGAAACTGATGTTGGAAGGCAGTTCGAAACCGATATTCTTCAGGAATTCCTTCATCGTCTTGATATTCTCAATGAACACAAACTTGTCTCCATAGCCATTCTGCTTGAGCAGATTGTAGTCGTGGATGCTCTTCTTGTGTTTCTGGACATTTCTTTCAGCCTCTATCTGAGCCTTGTTGTCTTCATAAGTAGGATCGAGGAGAGCACCGGTTTGCCACCAGTCTCCACCAAATCGGAAGAGATTGCATACGAGCACATTCTCGCCGCTGAGGAAGGAAGAAGCATCCCCAATATTGGTAGATTCCTTGAGCACTCTGATGAGGCTCCCTTCTTCTGCCTTCTCCGGATTCTCCTTTGAGGTCTTCTCCGGATCATCTTCCTCCTCATACAAATCCTTCAGATAGAAGAATTTCTCATCTTCTTTCATCATTCTGAAGGCTCTGGTTCCCTTGTAATCGATGTCCGTCCAGAGTTTGTGGGCAGGATGATGCTCGCTGATCTTGGCAAGCCATTCAGCAGAGGTGAGAGCCAGAAGATTGTTGCGACTGTTCATCGTGTGCTCTATCTGGATGGAGTAGGCGATGACTTCATTGAAGCCCTGTGGAGAGCGGGCGAGCTTTTCGAGGTCGAACTGCAGGCGCTTGAGATTGTTGATGTTGAAGAAGCAGTTGTAGTGGAACCATGCCAGCACGTCTCTGTATTCCAGGAACTTGTCTTCTGCTGTAGGCAACTCGCAGAGGAATTCACGCAGGCGCTCGTTTTCCGGTGCAGTTTCATACTCCTTGTCGAGAAGATTATACACCAGTTTGGCAGCCAGTTCTATCGTACTGAAGAGGAAAGGTACGGCCTCCTGGATGTAGGCACTCTGCTGGTAATGGTGCCAGCACAGGAACTTGATGTCGGAGATGTTGATCTCGTCCGGATCGTATGGCGCATCATCTACATTGAGAGAGTTTTTGACAAACTCCTTTTCGTTCTCATAGAAAGGGATGTATGAACCATATCGCTTCTTGCATTCAGCGGTGAAAGTCTTCCAGATACAAGTACCGGAGAGCACGTCCTCAAAATATCCGGCGATGCAGAGGGCGAGCTGCTTGGCATCTTCCACGTCTTTGAACTGATGCGTGAAGCAGGCATCATCGAGGGCGTGGTATATTTTATTGGATAACTCCGTATAATATTGATCCACTTCATTAGGTTTCTCGTATGGATGCATTGCCATCCATTCTTGAGTGAAAATTACTTTTTTCATATCATTCGATTGTTTGTTATTTCGTGCAAAGGTAATGAAATAATGGAGAAATCTGCAAGAAATTCAAAGTTTTTTCGTAACTTTGCACCCGAATTTAGGCAATCTTAATAAAACTATACGGTTGCCGCAAGCGTTTTAGAAGGATTTTGCACCCTAATTCATGGCTGGGAGGGTGAATTCGGCCTTCTATTTGATTATACATGAATTAAGGTTAAAAAGATTTGAAGACATTTGAAGAATTGGGCGTGAGCGAAGAGATTCGCCGTGCCATCGAAGAGCTTGGATTTGAGAATCCAATGCCAGTTCAGGAAGAAGTAATCCCATATTTGCTTGGTAATAAGAACGACGTGATTGCGTTGGCGCAGACGGGTACGGGTAAAACCGCATCCTATGGTATTCCTGTCATCCAGAAAACCGATGCAGATAGCAAGCAGACACAGGCTATCATCCTCAGTCCTACTCGTGAGCTCTGCCTCCAGATAGCAGACGATTTGAACAGTTTTGCCAAGTACATCGACGGTTTGCATATTGCCGCAGTTTATGGCGGTACCGACATCGGAAGCCAGATTCGCACCCTGAAGCATGGTGTGCAGATTATCGTGGCTACCCCTGGTCGTCTGCTCGATTTGATTAATCGTGGCGTGGCTCAGTTGGAGAACGTAAACAATGTGGTGCTTGATGAGGCTGACGAGATGCTCAACATGGGTTTCTCTGAGAGCATCAATGCCATCTTCGAGAACGTGCCCGAAGATAGAAACACTCTGCTCTTCTCGGCTACCATGAGCAAGGACATCGAGAAGATTGCCCTCAACTATCTGCACGACCACAAGGAAATCGTAGTGGGTTCGCGCAACGAGGGTGCTGAGCATGTAAACCACATCTACTATCTGGTAAATGCCAAGGACAAGTATCTCGCCCTAAAGCGTGTGGTGGATTTCTATCCGCGCATCTTTGCAATTATCTTCTGCCGCACCAAGCTGGAGACTCAGGATATTGCAGATAAGCTGATTAAGGATGGTTATAATGCAGAGGCACTGCACGGCGACTTGAGTCAGCAGCAGCGTGACCTCACCATGCAGAAGTTCCGCAACCATACCGTTCAGTTCCTGGTGGCTACCGATGTGGCTGCCCGTGGTCTGGACGTAGATGATCTGACTCACGTCATCAACTACGGTTTGCCTGACGATGTGGCAAGTTATACCCATCGAAGCGGTCGTACCGGTCGTGCCGGAAAGAAGGGAACATCCATCTCTATCATCCATACCAGAGAGAAGTTCAAGGTTCGTCAGATTGAGAAGCAGATTGGCAAGGACTTCGTGGATGGCGTTTTGCCAACTCCAGAGGAAATCTGCAAGAAGCAGCTCTTCAAGACCATGGACGATATCATGAAGACCGATGTGGATGAGGATCAGATTGAACCATACATGGCAGAAATCAACCGCCAGTTTGAGTACATCGACAAGGAGGACATCATCAAGAAGATGGTGACCATCACCTTCGGTAAGTTCCTGGATTACTACAAAAGTGCTCCAGAGATTGTGAAGCCAGAGAGTGGCAAGGGTTCACGTAGCGGAGAAGGTCGTGGAAGCCGTGGCGAAGGCCGTGGTAAGGTTTCCAATGGTCGCAGAAAGCATGAGACAGAGGCTGGTTTCAAGAGACTGTTCATCAACCTGGGTAAGGCTGATGGTTTCTATCCGGGCGAAATCATGCAGTATCTGAACAAGCACGTGAAGGGTCGCCAGGAGGTGGGTCACATCGACCTGCTGAGTAAGTTTGCCTACATCGAGGTGCCTGAGGAGGATGCGAAGCGCGTGATGAAGGCATTGAACGGTACTGAGTACAAGGGCAGAACCGTAAGATGTAACGATGCTGATGAGGAAGGTCATGGCAGAGCAGCCCGTGGTGGACGCAGCTCGGAAGGTCGTGGTCGCAGAGGTTCTTCTGATGATGCAAGAGACTCTCGTGGAAAGGGAGGACGTGGAAGCCGTGGCGAATCTCGTGGCGGCAGAAAATCACGCAGCCAGGAGGATACAGGCGATTGGCGCCAGTTCTTCCAGAACAACGACAACGTGAAGTTCAAGGGCGAGGTGCCAAACTTCGAGGAAGAAGGTTGGGCTCGTCGCAGACCTAAGAAGAAGTAAAGCATAGCATGATGAAGTAAAGTAAATCATGTGGCTATAGTTATCATAGTAAAGAGCATTCTTTCTTGTGAATCAAGGAAGGGTGCTCAAGTCGTGAGGAACTTGTCAAGATGGTTTCTGCACAAAAGTTTGACAAAAATCAAAATGTGACGATTCTTGCTTGGAACATCCCAATTTTGTATATGGTTTTTACGCAGAAAATCCGTAACTTTGTAGTCTTGGTTTTTATCAGGCCTGTTAAGAAGACGTACAATGCTGAATTTATTTCTCAGATATGCATGGAACATATATTAAGAAAATGCAGAAAACTATTGTAGGTAGGGGTGTGCGAGCACCGGGTGATGTGGCTTTTCATAATGTCCAAAACACTCAATACGAAACAGGACCATTGTTTTCAGTAAATAATGATTGGCTTGTGAAAAATGTCAAGTTGCGTGTGCAGAAATGCTCTTTTGCATATTGTACAATTCGTTTAATTGTCTATGAAATTATAGGCACGCAATTTGTCCCGATTCAGCATCGACCAATCTACATACAGGTGTCTAAAATCTCTAATAAAAAAGATTTTTCTGCATTGGTAGAAGAACCTTTAAAACTGAAACATAATCATAAATATTATATTGGTGTAGCTGTTATGGCAAGTAGTGGAAATGGTGGTTTTTCTTTGTAAATCATATTTTGCGGTAAAAACACAGCAATTTCTTTGGTAAATTGCGGTGCTTTTACCGCAATTTTTGTATATTTGCAGCCGTAAACATCAAATAAGGCAAGAAATATGGAATTATTGAAGCAACTTTCAGACAATCTTATCAAGCGTACCGATACTCGATACCTACGATATATGTATCATCAGATTCCTTGGTCGAATCGGATGACGGCCCTTGTTGGACCTCGTGGAGTCGGCAAGACAACACTTCTTTTGCAGTATATCAAATTGAATCTTCAGATGAAAGACACACTCTACGTGAGTGCGGAATCCATCTATTTCGCTAATCATACTCTCTTTGAAACTGCAATGAAGTTTAGCCAACTTGGAGGCAAGCATCTTTTTATCGATGAAATACATAAATATAAGGGATGGGCTACAGAACTTAAGATGATATACGATAATCTGCCAACCTTGCAAGTGGTATTTACCGGTTCTTCTGTGCTTGATATTTATAAAGGTACAGCAGATTTAAGCCGACGAGTACTGGTCTTTACGATGCAAGGCCTGTCTTTTCGTGAATACATCGGTATGGAAAAGGGCATAGACATTCCTGTCTCTACATTGGAACAAATCGTAAATAATGAAGTCGTGTTGCCGGAGGAGATAGAGCATCCGTTGGCATTATTTCATGAATATCTGCGCAAGGGTTACTATCCTTTTTCAAAGGATGAGGGCTATAGGATGCGACTGAATCAAGTGGTGAGTATGACTTTGGAGACGGATATTCCACAATATGCCAATTATACGGTGATGGTGTCTAGAAAACTGAAGGTACTGATGCAGGTAATAGCTGATAGTGTGCCTTTCAAGCCCAACATGAGTACCATTGCTACAACTATCAAGGTGGATCGCAATAATCTGCCCGATTACTTCGAACTGATGGAGCGTGCAGGTTTGATAGCCCAACTTCATGAGTCCACTGGAGGAGTGCGTGGTTTGGGCAAGGTAGAAAAGATGTATCTTGATAATACCAACCTCTCCTTTGCACTCTCTTCTTCGATGCCTGATATTGGCAATCAGCGAGAGACTTTCTTTTTTAATCAGATGCGTGTGAATCATGCTGTCTTCAATTCTCCAATCTCTGATTTCATGATAGAAGACAAGACTTTTGAGATTGGTGGTAAAAAGAAAGGTCAGAAGCAGATTTCTGAGGCTAAAGAGGGATATGTTGTGAAGGATGATATAGAGACAGGCATGGGCAATGTTATTCCTCTCTGGGCTTTTGGTATGAACTATTAGACAATTATAAGTTAATGAAGAAAACTATTCTTATCGCTTGTCTGGGACTGGTAAGTCTGGGCTTGCAAGCACAGAGCATTTCGCTCGCTGGTGAATGGAATGTGGAGTTGGGAAAGAGCGGTAGCGCTTTTGCCAAGAGTAAGCATGCATCGCAGGGTGAGGTGAAGCGTGCCTTCCTTCCCGGCACCATCGACACGAATCATCTGGGATTCGCTCCGAAAGATACGATGGAAACGACGCATCTTACGAGGCTCTATGCCTATAAAGGAGCTGCAAGATATTCCAGAACCATCAATATCCCGAAGGATTGGAAGAAGAAGCCGGTAGAACTCTTCCTTGAGCGTACCCGCCCGACATGGGTGTATGTGGATGGAGAACTGGTGGACTCCTGCAACTTCATCTCAACTCCTCAGCGCTATCTTCTGCCAAAAAAGGTAAAGCCGGGCAAGCATCTCCTGGAAATCATGGTGGATAATGGGAGAGGCGTGCCTGAGCAGGTTTACGCTTCCAGCCATGCTTATACGGAAGATACGCAGACCAACTGGAATGGAATTATCGGAAGGATAGAACTCCAGCTAGCCAGCTCTGTAGAGAGCAAATCTGCAGAAACTCTAACAGGAGCAATCCCTCGTAGTTCTGTAGCTTTTTTTGCAGGAGCACTTCCTAGCCGTTCTGTAGCTTCTCCTTCCGCCCTTCAGATGCCTGATTTCGCTAAGGATTTCCATATTGAGGGTGCCCACTTCTATGCCAATGGTCATAGGATATTTCTTCGTGGCAAGCATGATGCGGCAGTATGGCCGCTAACGGGACATGTGGAAATGAGCGTGGAAGGTTGGATGAAGTATCTCGGAATCTGTAAGGAGTATGGCATCAATCATGTGCGCTTCCACTCCTGGTGCCCGCCAGAGGCGGCTTTCGTGGCAGCTGATAGCTTAGGTATCTATCTCCAGCCGGAGCTTCCTTTCTGGGGTTCTTTCGATAAAAAGGATGAAAGACTGATGGCGTTCCTGCATCAGGAAGGCGAGAACATCCTCAGAGAATATGGTCATCATCCTTCTTTCCGAATGATGGCGCTGGGGAATGAACTCTGGGGCGACATCGACAAGATGAAGGAGTTTGTGGATGATTTCCGCAAGATTGCGCCAGATAAATACTATACCTTCGGAAGCAATTACTATCTCGGTTATCAGGGAATAAAAGAGGGAATGGATTACTTCACCACTTGCCGCATCGGAGGCGAGGGATGGGGCAAATACAATACTCATACCCGTGGTTCCTTCTCGTTTGCCGACGCCTACGATGGCGGAATGATCAATCATTTCCATCCTAATTCTACGATGAATTTTGATGAGGCTTGCGATAAGGCAGGAATCCCAATCATCTCTCACGAAACAGGCCAGTTTCAGACCTATCCTGATTATCGGGAGATGAAGAAATACACTGGAGTGCTTCATCCTTATAACTTTGAAGTGTTCTGCCGCAGGCTGGCTGCAGCCGGAATGCTCTCGCAGGCAGATGATTTCCACAAGGCTTCGGGCTTATGGAGCGTGAAACTCTATAAAGCCGATATAGAGATGGATTTGAGGACCCGGAATATGGCGGGCTTCCAACTGCTCGATATTCAGGATTATCCCGGTCAGGGAAGTGCTTTCGTAGGCATCCTGGATGCGTTTATGGAGAGCAAGGGAATCACTACGCCCGAGGAATGGCGCCAGTGGTGCTCGCCTGTAGTTCCTCTGCTGGAAATGAAGAAGTTCTGCTTCGAGGATGGCGAGAAGATTCTGGCTAAGGTAAAGGTAGCCAATTATGGTGGTTCTTCGCTGAAGGGTAAGAAACTGAAATGGCATCTGGCTGCCGAGAACGGATTGTTCTGTATGGATGATGGAACTTTCAGCACCAAGGATGGTGAAGTGAGAAAGAATGTGGGCGACTTGATGGCTGAGGATGAGGGAGTATTGAACATCTTTTCATACGATGAAGGTTTGGTGGATGTGGGTGAACTGAATGGTGTTTTCCACGTGCAGAAACCTACCAAGCTGCTTCTTACATTAAACATTGAAGGAACAGAGGCGAGAAACTCCTACGAACTTTGGGTTTATCCGAAGAAGGCGATGGAAAAGAAGGGCGTCATCATTGCCAGAGATTTGAACCAGGAAGTGGTGAAAGTCTTGGAAAATGGCGGAAAGGTGCTTTGGATGCCTACGGCTTCCAGTCATTTTGTGGCTGCCGATGATACGCTTTCGCAGGCAGATAATGCTACTCCTTATACTGTTGGCGGACTCTTCCAGACCGATTACTGGAATTATCGCATGTTCAAGACCATCTGCGAGAACAACAAAAAGAAGGTTTCTCCAGGAACTCTGGGCATTCTTACGAATCCGGAACATCCGATATTCAAGGAATTCCCTACGGAGATGCACACCAACTGGCAATGGTTCCCGGTAATCAAGGAATCGCATCCGCTGATGCTTGACAACTTCGTCAAGGATTATCGCCCGATTGTTCAGGTGATAGATAATATCGAGCGAAATCATAAGTTGGGTTTGGTGATGGAATGGAAGGTGGAAGCCGGAAAGCTTCTCGTCTGCATGAGCGATTTGGAGAAGGCAGCCAAATACCCGGAAGGCAAGGCTTTCTATCAGAGTGTACTGAACTATATGCGCTCTGCCGATTTCAATCCATCTGCAGAAATAACGGTGGATGAATTGAAGAAGAAACTCGCCGAAAAGCCTCGTCAGGTTTCTTTGAAGGAGCTGAATAATATCTCACAGTATTAATTGGAATTCTGTAGGTTGCGAATCTGTAAGATAAAAATAAACTGAAAATCAGCAAGATAACAAGAATAGAAAGACTAAATAAAACAAGAGCGGAAAGCCAGGAGTTAACAGGGTTAACAGTTAACAGCTGATTTTCCGCTCTTTTCATATCATCCTGGGACTAATCTTTAGTCCAGGATAAACCTTTATTATCATCTCTGTTGATTCAGAGATAGGATTTACTTCGCATTGATCTCCTTCAAAAGGCGGTCTGCGTGTCCCCACTTATCCATCAGGTAGAGCACATAGCGAATATCTACACCAATGCAGCGAGCCAGGCGCTTGTCGAAGTTGATGTCAGAGCTGAGGCTATCCCAGTTGCCATCGAAAGCAAGGCCAATTAACTCGCCCTTGCCATTGAACATTGGGCTACCAGAGTTACCGCCAGTAATGTCGTTGTTGGTCAAGAAGCAAAGCTGCATCTTGCCTGTGTTCTTGTCCTGATATTTGCCGAAGTCTTTCTCAGAGAGGAGTTCGTGCATGATAGGCTCAGCATAGTAGTCGAGTACCTTGTCGCCCTGCTTCATCTTCTCCACGATGCTTTCGGCGGTGGTGTAATAACCAGATGGTTTGCCACCGAGGTCGAAACCGCCCACCTGTCCGTAGCTCAATCGCATGGTGAAGTTGGCGTCGCTATAGTGAGGCATGTCTTCCTCCATACGGAGCTTGGCTGCGCAGAGATATTTTTCCTGCTCGGCGATACTGTCGGCAACGGCACCGATTTGCTCCACGAAGTCGGCGTAAATGTCATTCAGATCCATACTATAATTTACACCTGGGTCTTTCTCATATCCCTTCTTGTTGAAGTAGAGCTTGGCACCCTTCTTCATGAGGAGTGACTTCTCCCAGAGAAAATCTACATATTTTGTATAATCACCTCCAAACTGAGTGTCGATGATGTTGTAGAATTTAGGCAGCCATTTTGCATCAACGTGTTCCTTGTAGTTCTTCAGAAGGGTAGCGAGCACTTCTTTATCAAGTGCCATATCCCATTCATCTGAGTTGTCCTCAAACTCATGATATTGTTTTTTCTTATTCTTCTCGGAACCCTTCACTTCCATACCATTCTGAAGCTTGAAAGCACGGGTGTTCAATTCCACGTTACTGCGGCGAGTGAAAGTCTCGGCAAAGTTGGTCCAAGCGTAAGTTACGTCGGTGCTTTCCTTGTAGAGTTTCTGGAGTTTGTCGAAATCTACCTTGTGGGCGAGGTCGTTTGCTGCTTTGGCTGTATCTTGCCAAGCACGGAGACGAGTCTCGTACTCACGCTTCATGTTAACGATGCCGATGGAGTCGATGCACTTGTTCATACCGATGGAGTTCTTCCAGTAGTTGGAGCTCTGGGCGTACTTGCTGTCATACTTGATGCGCACAGCCTCGTTGGCACGCATGTGCTTCTGCATTACTTCCTGCTTGATGCCGCGTACCTGGGCACGAGGAGCATTTTCTGCGTCACGCATCATCTGGATGCCATAGCTGGAGAGGTATCGTTCGGTACTACCAGGATAACCCATGGTCATCGCATAGTCGCCGTCCTTATAACCCTGGAGAGAAACTTGTGCCCAGCGTTTTGGGTGGTATGGCACGTTGTCCTTGCTGTAGGCTGCAGGACCATTGGTCTTAGGGTCGGCATAGATGCGGAATACAGAGAAGTCGCAGGTCTGGCGAGGCCACATCCAGTTATCTGTGTCACCACCGAACTTACCCATAGACTTTGGTACGGTGAATACCAGACGCAGGTCGGTGAAGTCGCGGTAAGTAGTAGCGTACCACTTGTTGCCCTCGTAGAAAGGCTGAACGGTGATATGAAGGGTAGAATCGTTCTTCTTCACCTCCTTAGTCATCTCGTTCTCCAGAGAATCGATGAGTTCATCACGCTTTTTGTTGTCGAGTTTCTCGTATCCGAGGCTCATCACCTTGTCGGTTACGTCTTTCTGGTCAACCATGAAGCTGACGAACATATTCTCGTTTGGCAATTCCTCTGCGTAAGATTTAGCAAAGAAACCGTTGAGCATATAGTCGTGCTCCACGGTAGAGTGGCTTCTGATAGCCTCGAAACCGCAATGGTGGTTGGTAAATACCAGACCGTCTGGAGAAACGACTACGCCTGAGCAATAGCCAGAGAAATTAACTACGGCATTCTTCAAGGCGTTCTCGCCATTGTAGAGCTGGTCGTAAGTCATACTGAAGCCTTCGCGCTGCATCATCTCATATACAGCGTTAGGCAAGTTGTAAATCGTCCACATTCCCTCGTCAGCGTGAGCGGTATTGATTCCGCAGAACGCCATGATAGAGGCGATAAGGACCGTTGCTTTTTTCTTCATTTTATTCTTTGTGTTGTTGTTATATGATTTGCAAAGTTACGATTTTTCTGCGAGATAACATCAAGTAGAACAGAAAAAAGCGAAAAATTCCATCAAAGTTTCCTTTTTAGAGTTATTTCTTTCACTTACTAGAAATATTCGATAAAAAAACAATGTTTTTCACTTATACATGAAAAAGGTTATAAAAGCAGCGAGTTTTTCTTGTATAAGTGAAAAATTAGTGCTATCTTTGCACCATAAAAAAGAATGATTTATGGAAATTATCAATAGAAAACAATATGCAGATCGAGTATTGGGCTACTTAGGCAAAGGCTTGATTCTTGTCTTGACAGGTCAAAGGCGTGTGGGCAAGAGTTGTATCTTGCAGAGTGTAGCCAAGCAAATCACAGCTAAGGATGATTCTGCCAATGTGATTTATATCAATAAGGAGTATGCTGAGTTCAACAGTCTGAAGACAGATGAAGATCTGAACGAATATGTGGCGGCTCATTTGAAGGATCAGCGGCACAATTATCTTTTCGTAGATGAGGTGCAAGATATCGATGGGTTTGAGAATGCTTTGCGCAATTTTCAAGCCAAGGGTTTGTGTGATATTGTGGTGACAGGCAGCAATGCCAAGATGTTATCAGGCGAGCTTGCTACTTATCTCTCAGGTAGATATGTGGAGATTCATATTCAGAGTCTCAATTATTCGGAATTCCTGCTGTTCCATGGATTGCCTGATACGGATGATACCTTCTTGAAATATCTTACCTGGGGTGGCTTGCCTCAGTTGGCGCATATTGGGCTGGACAATCGCCAAATGCTGACAGACTATTTGGGGGATATCTATAATACGGTTATCATGAAAGATGTCATTAGCCGAGAGAGCATTCGCAACGTGCGATTCTTGACCGATCTGGTGCGTTTTGTTGGTGATAATATTGGAAAGAATATTTCTGCCAACAGCATCAGGAAATTCATGCTTTCGCAGAATATCACGATCTCTCCAACATTAACATCCAATTATCTTTCCTATCTATGCAATGCCTATATCATAGACCAAGTGAGACGTTTTGATGTTCGTGGCAAGCGAGTGTTTGAAACCAATGAAAAATACTATTTCGAGGATATTGGTCTTCGCAATGTGCTGGTGGGTTCCAATCTGCGAATGGACATCGAGAAATTGCTAGAGAATGTGGTTTACTTGCATTTGTGCAGCCAGGGATACCAAGTAACGGTAGGACAACTCCAGAATGGCGAAGTGGATTTCGTGGCAGAGCGTGGAGGAGACAGGGTTTATGTGCAAGTTACTTATCTGCTGGCTACCCAAGAGACGATGGATAGGGAATTTGGCAATCTCCGACGCATCAAGGATGATTATCCTAAAAAGGTAGTTTGCATGGATGCGCTAGCGGCAGAAGGCAATTATGAAGGGATAGAGTGCGTACATGTAAGGGAGTTCCTAAAGGGGCAATAGCTCTGTTTCTGAGTGATGATTTTATATCATAAAAGTGTGTAATGTTGGTTCTTTTATTACACACCTTTATTATTTTCCTTCCATACTTTAGCCTGTGGAGTCAGCCTATACTGTTGGCGAGGATGCTTTGGCGTATCGGGATATTTACGCTCTATGGCATTCTCGGAAAGGGCTACGTTTAAGTATAGCTCGCTAAAACTCTTTCTGTCTTTCAACCCGAGTGATTTCATGATTTCCGCAGAAAACATGTATGTATCACCCATACACTTGACAAGAGTCTCCACATGTTGGCTGAACTTGTGGGGTACTTGAGGATAGCTTGCGGGGTACCTATTCTTGGCTGCTCTTTCCAATCATCAGTCGGCCGGATATGCAAATATCTGTTCTTGAGAACCCAACCATCTTTTAGGAGTAAGTTCCTGAAGAAACGAACCAGGTAGATAGGAGAATAATCTATGCCTTTCTGAATGTTGCGATAGTTGGCACGAACCAGGGCATTGCGGAAATACTAGGAGTGTTTGGCAAACATTTCGTTGTTCACTTCATATCCTAACGAACGGAGATATTGGATGGTGAAAATTGCCGTGGTTCGGGTGTTTCCCTCTCTGAAAGCATGGATTTGCCAGATGCCTGAAATGAATTTGGCAATATGCTCAATCTTCTCATCATCCTTGTCGAAGATATTCATCGAAGGATGCGAACTCGTTGATATTATCTTTATTCATAGATGTAATGCTTGATATTTAACTTTGCAAAGTTACGACTATTTCCCGAGATTACCAATGATTTAGGGTAAAATATTAAATAATTGCCCATTTATAGCTTACTTGTGTGCCTTAACATTATGTTTCTTGGAAAAAACTTATTTAAAATGATACGATTTTCAGAAATAATAACTACCTTTGCATTCGAGCTGGAGCGGCATGAAAAGACTTGCTGTGATGAAGACTCAATTTAATATAGAGCGTTTTGATATTATCTCTCATTGAAATCTGGACAATTTCATTCCCTGAGATAATGGCAATACCGCTCACGCTTAGGATTATTGTACCCTTTTCTGAAGGGCGTAATATATCGTATAGGTGTGGGCTATTGCTTCATTACTAGGAGTGGGCAGTCCAGAGCCTCAATGAAGTAATAAGCCTCAAATCCGCAACCGCCCTCATAAGATGACACAGAGGTCAAAAAGGTAGCGACACTGTGGCAAAAGAGGGTGCAACGCAGCAAAAATCGCCACAAAGACGCATTAAATCCCCTTACCCCACCATGCGACTTGAGGCAATACGCAAAATCACGACCATAAGTTGTCGGTGTCATCCAAAGTCATTCTGGAACACATCAGCATAAGCGTTGTTGCATGAATAGATATTCAGCACATACTGCCTTGATGTCCTGACCCATTTGGCTGGCACAGAGATGAACTTGAAGACAAACGCCTTGATGCGGCTTGTTGCTTTGAGTCCGAACCTCTTCACGTCAAGCCTCGCCATGATGAATTTATAGAAGTTGCGTATGAGTGCCGTAAGCAGAAGAAACACCGTGTTTTCTCCCATGAAGGATTTTGGAAGCCTGTTCCAGCCGAATCCGTTATTCATGTCATCGAAGATGCGTTCCTTCCCTCCACGGAGGTTATAGAATTCGACAATCTCTTTCTCGGAAGACTCGT
>OMBB01000013.1_pt1 | contig 128340 bp, 106 predicted proteins | sample 1673961 | NCBI WGS metagenome assembly OMBB01 (sample SAMEA103958135, study PRJEB25191) | human gut metagenome | reverse complement strand
CAATAAAATAAACTTACATAATTTTGACAGGTGACCATTTTATGGCCACCCTTTGTAGGTTGGATGTTTTTCTGCTCTTTACTTTTTAGAATATTATCTCGAACTCGCGTCGTTAACTCGTCAACTTGTCAACCCGTTAACCAAACATGACATCAACGTGTTAATAACATTTTTTTAAGCTACTGTTTTATTTTCAACACACAACATTGCCACTTTGCACAGAAAGCAGTACCTTTGCCATAAGGTTGAGCAGGCAAACCCGCAGCGGGTTTGTCCGCCATTATAGCTAACACTTAATTTATTTCCTTACACAATGAAAAAGATATTGCTTCTTGGTTCGGGAGAACTGGGTAAAGAATTTACTATTGCCGCCCAACGCTTAGGACAGCATGTCATTGCCTGCGATGCCTATGCAGGAGCACCAGCCATGCAGGTGGCCGACGAATTTGAGGTTTTCTCAATGCTCGACGGCGAGGCGCTTGAGCGTGCAGTTGAAAAGCACCACCCCGACATCATCGTACCCGAAATTGAAGCAATACGCACCGAGCGCCTCTACGATTTTGAAAAGGAGGGCATACAAGTAGTACCTTCGGCCCGTGCCGTCAATATCACCATGAACCGCAAGGCCATTCGCGACCTTGCTGCCAAGGAACTCGGCTTGAAAACGGCCAAATACTTCTACGCCAAATCATACGACGAGTTGGTTGAGCACGCCAAAATTATCGGTTTCCCCTGTGTAGTAAAGCCGTTGATGTCATCATCTGGCAAAGGCCAGTCGCTCGTTAAGACTGCCGACGACCTCAAGCACGCATGGGAATATGCCATGGGAGGCAGCCGCGGCGACATTCATGAGGTCATCATCGAAGAGTTCATACACTTCGACAGCGAGATCACGTTGCTCACCGTCACCCAAAAGAATGGCCCGACACTGTTCTGCCCGCCAATAGGCCACGTGCAAAAAGGCGGCGACTACCGCGAGAGTTTCCAACCCGCACACATAGCCCCCGAACACCTGGCCGAAGCCGAACGCATGGCCGAAAAGGTTACACGCGCATTGACAGGCGCCGGCATTTGGGGCGTAGAGTTCTTCCTGAGCCACAAAGACGGCGTATACTTCTCCGAACTTTCACCTCGTCCGCACGACACAGGCATGGTCACTTTGGCCGGCACACAAAACTTTACCGAGTTCGAGCTCCATCTGCGCGCAGTGCTCGGATTGCCGATTCCTTGCATCAAACAAATGCGCATTGGCGCAAGCGCCGTCATTCTCTCACCCATCGAAAGCCAGAACACCCCCGAATACGAAGGACTTGAACGCACTTGTGAGGAGGACGCTGACGTGCGCATCTTTGGCAAACCCACCACACGTGTGGGCCGCCGCATGGGCGTAGTCGTTTGCAACGGGCCGCTTGACGCCGACCTCGACACACTGCGCGACAAAGCCAAACGCCTGGCAAGCTACGTAACTGTCAAATAACACACTGGAACAACGCAGGCTACTAACACACCATACACCTGCCACACCTTACACATACGGGCTGAATTGAACACGGCATTGCCCCCAAAGGCTGCCAATTCAATTCAGCCCGTATGCGTTTGTACACGCAACAAGCCTCTTGCATTGCCCTTTATATGCGTTAAAACACTTGTTTAACAATAAATTAAGCCCCACATCGCAAACAAATGCGCATAAATTTTGTACCTTTGTGGTCAAATATCGAAAAAATGCGGCAAAGGCCACACAAAAAGTTAACCCAACCACCAGCCGCTCCCTGCGAAAGCCTGCCATTACCAAACCGACACAGGCATCCGCACACATCAAAAAAAGTATGTGGGACAGGGCACATGTCTAACTAATTCCACATTCCATGGGGCTATTACTCCTCTATCTCTTTGGTGCTTTAAGCATCTCATTTTTATGTTCTATTCTTGAAGCGGTGCTGCTTTCGGCACCAATGTCATTTGTGTCCATGCTCGAAAAAGAAGGACGCAAAGGCGCTCCCCTACTCAAAAAATACAAGCAGGACATCGACAAGCCCATCGCGGCCATATTGTCGCTCAACACCATTTCGCACACTGTGGGTGCTGCTGGTGTCGGCGCACAGAGCGAGGCCATTTTCGGCAGCCAATTCTTTGCCATAACCTCGGCCATACTGACATTGCTCATTCTCGTTTTTTCCGAAATCATACCCAAAACCATCGGTGCATCATACTGGCGCAAAATGGCCATACCATGCGCACGCATTATCCACGTATTGGTAATCGTCACCTATCCTTTGGTGCTGATGTCTGAATTGATTACACACATTTTCTCGGGCAAGAAGCAACAAACTTCTGTCAGCCGCGAGGAGGTGTCGGCCATGGTAACTGTGGGTGCCGAAGAGGGCGTGCTCGAAAAGAAAGAAAACAGAATGATTCAAAATCTGTTGAAACTCGACGATGTGAAAGCTCGCGACATCATGACCCCAAGTTCGGTGGCCGAAATAGCCGAAGAGAGCATGACTTTGCGCGAGTTCTACCAGAACGATGCCTTCCGCCAGTTCTCACGCATTCCCGTCTACAACGAGGAGAACGACGACTACATCAAGGGCTATGTACTGCGTCAGACCATACTCGAAAAGCTCTCCGAAGACAAATTCAACCTGCGCCTTACCGACATCATACGTCCGGTTCTCACTTTCCAGGAAAACGAGAACGTGGGCAAAATATGGGAGCAACTGCTGGCTAAGAAAGAGCATATTTCCATCATCATCGACGAATACGGCTGTTTCCGCGGCATCGTGACCATGGAGGACGTTATCGAAACCATGCTCGGCACCGAGATTGTTGACGAAAAAGACACCGTGACCGACATGCAAGAGTTCGCCCGCGAAAAGTGGCAAGAGCAACAGCAGCAAAAAAAGTAAATTCACACACTATCTCTATACATGGCAGTTGCTTAACGGCAACTGCCTGTCTTTTTTAAAGCAAATATACAAGTACAACTCGCTGGCAGAATTTTTGGTTGACAGGTTAACAAGTTGATGGGTTAACAAGTAGAATGGTTGACAAGGTAACAAGTTAACGGGTTAACAAGTAGATATGCTTATACTATTTATTGTGCTAACGCCATTAAACACATTACCCCTCTAACCCACTACCCCCTAACCCTCTAACCCACTAACCCCCTAACCCACTAACCCATTCCTCCCTCCACCCCATAAAAGCTATTTCACATTGTTCCGATTTTTCATTCTGTTACTACTACTGCTCATTCTGCCAGACCTGTATATTTGGTGGAACTTCACACGCACACAAACCGGCATATTGCGCACATTGCTTTTAGCATTACCCTCGCTAATGGCCTTGGGCTGCATGTTGCTGCTAATATGCCAAGTACGTGCAGCCACACTCATGCAACTGGCCTTCATTCTGCTTATATGCGTAGCAGTGCCCAAACTCGTATTTGTGTTGGCCGACATCATCGGTCGATGCATCTGCTGGCACCACCCCAACATGCTGCCCAACGTACACAAAGTGGCCACAGCACTGGCAGTAGGCATGGCCGCCCTGCAAGTGTATGGCACAGCATGGGGCTGGCGCAAATTGCAGGTCGAAAACACCACATTACACGTAGCCGGACTGCCTGCAGCTTTCAAGGGCTACCGCATTGTACAAATATCCGACATACACCTCGGCACCTACTCGGGCGACACATCGCTTATGCAAAGCATGGTTGACAGCATCAACCAACTCAACCCCGACCTCATCGTGTTCACCGGCGACATGGTCAACACAGCTTCGAGCGAAACACTGCCATACATTAAAATACTTGGCAAACTGCATGCGCCCGATGGCGTCATGTCGGTGTTGGGCAACCACGACTACTGCATGTACCACCCCGGACTCTCACCTCAGGAGAGGGAAACCGAAATACGACGCATCATACGCTCGCAACGCATCATGGGCTGGCAAGTGCTGCTCAACGAAAACCGCCACATTGTGCGCGGCGACGATACACTCTACGTGGCAGGAGTCGAAAATGTGGGCAAACCGCCATTTCCCACACGTGGCCACCTCGACAAGGCCATGAAGAACATTCCCTCGCATGCCTGCACCCTGCTGTTAAGTCACGACCCATGGCATTGGCGCCATGGTGTGCTAAAGTACCCCAACATTGCCCTCACCCTGTCGGGCCACACACATGCCCTGCAAATGCAAGTAGGCAGTTTCTCGCCCGCCGCATGGTTCATGTCCGAATGGGGAGGACTTTACACCAAAGGCCATCAGCAGCTCTTTGTCTCAACCGGCATCGGCGGCGGAGTACCATACCGACTTGGTGCCTGGCCTAAAATCGAACTAATCACACTTATGTAATCAAAATTGGCATCAATAACGAGACGTTTCCGGGATATTTCAAGTTACTTGAAACGCGCCACAAAAAACGCAAGCACTAAACGCAAGCACTAATGGGGGCGACGCGTCCCGCGTCGGGAAAATATATAGCTATTATTTAGTAGAGCTTGCATATTCCCCTTCACTATCCCGACGCGAGACGCGTCGCCCCCATTAGTGCTTGAGTTTAGTGTCTGAGTTTGGTGCCTGAGCCCGCTCGCATGTTTACGCTTTACCATACAGCAATAATTAGTTGACAAGTTAACCAAGAATACCATCAACGGGTAGTTATATGCTCCCCCATTAACCCTCAATTCCAATACCCTTATAACCCACTCCCCCCTACCTATGAAAAAAGTACTATTCACCCTATTAGGCCTTCTATTTACCTATGCAGCAATGGGGCAAACGCCACAAGCGACCTCAAATAAGCGATCCAACACAACATCTGCCTATCAAGATGCCCCTGCAACACCACACGAAGTAGCCATACAAAACGCCAACCCCCAGCCCCCGTCAGAGCCTCTGTCGCTTTGGTACACCACCCCCGCCACCAACTGGGTGCGCGAGGCATTGCCCATTGGCAACGGCGACATGGGAGCCATGATATTAGGCGGAGTGGCACAAGACCGCATACAATTCAACCACAAAACACTGTGGAAAGGCACCTCCAAACCCACCGACCTTGGGTCGTACCTGCCCTTCGGCGATATTTATATTACCAACCTCAACACAAAGAGCGCCACAAACTACCGACGCTGCCTTAACCTGCGCACAGCCGTGGCCGATGTGCAGTACGATGCTGACGGCGAATGCTACACACGCGAATATTTGTGCAGCAATCCCGACAAGGTCATAGCCATTCGTTACAAAGCAAAACACGCCCGCAATCTGTCGTTAAGCATCAATCTAATCAATGCACAGGGGCTGCGTGCCACCTACACCACCAAGGGAGCCACCTTCAGCGGCACACTGACCAACGGCATGGCCTATGCTGCCACCATGCGCGTCTGCCACAAGGCGGGACGCGTCACAGCCACAAGCGAGGGTATTGAAATAGACCGGGCTAAAGAGGTTGTGATATTCCTTGCATGCACCACCAATTTCGACCCCACCCAAGCCAACCACCTTGCGGGCAACATGTCTCAAATTATGGCCAACATCAACAGTACAGTGCAGGCAGCAAGCGACAAGGGCTTTGAACGCGTGATGAGCCGCCACATCAATGACCATGCACAACTCTTCAACCGCGTAAACTTTACACTGCAAGGAGCCGAACACACACAACCCACCAACCTGCTGCTCACAGCAAACACCAACGGGGCCAACAACATGATCGACCAACTCATCTTTCAGTATGGACGCTACCTTACCATCGCGGCCTCGCGGGGGATAGATGTGCCGTCCAACTTGCAAGGGCTGTGGAACAAAGACGGCTACCGCGGAGGCGACGCCGTTTGGGCTTCCGACATTCACTCCAACATCAACGTACAAATGAACTATTGGCCATCAGAACCTACCAACCTGAGCGAGTGCCACATGCCATTTCTCAACTTCATCTGCAATGAAGCCTTGCGCCATGGCGGACAATGGCAGCAAAACGCACGCCAACTGGGGGTGGAGGCTGGTTGGGTGGTCAACACGGCCGGAAACATATTTGGCGGTTCAAGCAACTACAAAATTGGCAAGTATTCGGTGGTCAATGCCTGGTACTGCTCACACCTGTGGCAACACTTTGCCTACACCTGCGACACCACATTCCTGCGCCAAAAGGCCATGCCTGTAATGAAAGCGGCCTGCGACTTTTGGGTCAAGCGTCTGGTCGAAGCACAAAATGGCGACGGCACGCTCGAGTGTCCCAACGAATATTCACCCGAACAAGGCTATGTGCAAAATGCCACAGCACACTCACAACAGCTTGTCACGCAACTCTTTGAACAAACGCTTAAAGCCATCGAAGTTCTTGGTCACGAGGCATCGGGCTGTGACAATGCGTATGTGGAATTACTCAAAAGCAAACTCAACAAACTTGATAAGGGGTTGCGCATAGACCAAAACGGATTGCTGCGCGAATGGAAATATCAAGACAACACGCCCAACCTCAGTGCCAACACCGACTTCTTTGCCGACGACGAGCATAACGTGTGGCAGGGCCACCGCCACACCTCACACCTCATGGTCCTCTACCCAGGCTTTAACATAGATCCCGGAAAGGACAGCCAGATATTTGCCGCTGCCATTAAATCGCTTGCCAACCGAGGCGACGATGCCACAGGCTGGGCACGCGCATGGCGCATTTCGCTATGGGCGAGGGCACGCAACAACGCACATGCCTACCATACGCTGCGAGGTTTTGCCCACCACACCACCAACACCAACTACGACTGGCAAGGCGGCCTTTACGACAATTTGCTCGATGCTCACGCCACGAGCGTATTCCAAATCGAGGGTAACTATGGCGCCACGGCTGGCATTGCCGAAATGCTGCTGCAGAGCCGTCCCGACTCATTAGTTCTGCTCCCCGCCCTGCCCCCGGCATGGGCCAATGGCCAGATTGACGGACTGAAGGCTATTGGCAATTTCGAAATCGGCATGGCGTGGTGCGCTGGCAAACTGTCAACGCTCCGCATTCTGTCTGTCAAGGGCATGCCCGTCACGTTGGCTTACCCCCACCTGGCGCAAGCCACCATTGTTAACGAAACGACTGGCGAGAAGGTCACCCCTAACCGTCACGAGGGTAACCGCCTCAGTTTCAACACCATGGCTGGCCACACATACAGCATCACCCTGCCCCACTCAGCCACTGGGGGCAGACAGCCCTAACTAATAAAGGTGAAGATTCTCTCCGACACTGGGAGTAATAACCGTGTTCTATGCTTTTAAGAGCTGTTTGCCCTCATTTCGCTTACCGCGGCACATTAGAGCCAACGACACGGCGCTAGCCTTATGTCTCTTACAGGTAGGGCGTCCAGCCCTGCCTCAGCTTATGTGAAAAACCACGGCGCCAGCCTTATGTTACTTATGTAGCTTATGTACTTATGTATCCCGCGGTAAGCGGCACAAGGGCGAACAGCCCTTAAAAGAGCAATACAAGGCTTGCTTTTTTGCTTGCGCTACCCAAAGTCACCATTTTCATTACGTAATCCATTAATTTTCAATATGCGCTATGTGATGGCGCAAAAAAGTGATAAAGTCAAGAATAGTTGCGTTTGGACTTTGCAGCCTCATCACCTCATCAGTCTATCCTCACCTTTGCCACAAGTTTGCGCAGTGTACCGCTGCCAATAATAGGGGCATGGGCATCTTCGGGATACATGATGTAGAACTGCCCCGGCACCACATCAAAGTAAGTGGCAGCCGGCAGGTCGTAAAGGGCAAAATCGCGTGCCACATCAAAGGGCTCGCGACTACTTCCTGCAGCCAAAGCCTCAAGCGGACTCCACCCCACCCGTTCGCTACCGCTGAGCGGGAAATGTATGTCGATGTAGCGGCGATGCACCTCAAGAGCCTGCTCCGCCTCTGTGCGCAAGGTCGCATCATCAACATTTATAAACAAGCGGTCGCCATCGAGCGCAATGCGTTCTGCCGGCACCTTTGTCAAATCGTGCGACTTGACATAATCAAAAACCAATTTGAAAGCCGGGTGCAAATGCTCTACGCGCCCACTCTCTGCCAATGTAGATAGTATCATATTCTCTATTGTTTTTTATACTGCATTATTTGCTGTGGCCCCCTTGCTTACCGAGAGCCAACAAGCGAGTGCAATATTACACACATTTTTTGAAAACCCCCACACCCCCTCCACACTTTTTTTGTGCAAACTGTCTGCACTCTGCACTTTTTGTATGCACTGCACTGATATTCAAGCATTTCGAGCGTGTAGACAAACTCTCAAATCAACTACACTGTATCTACACTTTACCTGCACTTGTCTGCACTAATCTGCACGTATCTACACTTCTACACGCATCTACACTTGCCTGCACTAATCTGCACGCATCTTACACTACCATCACAACCAGGTTACCATCAAAGGCCGCATTCCAAGGCATACAGCGGTATAGGTAGAGCGGCATTTTACCATTAGTGACAACATCATTTGCTGATTAGTCGCTTTATTTTCAAGTTATACTTACCCTTATAGGTTTTTTTTGCTCACAAATGATTACACAATAAATATTTTTATCTATATTTGTCAACAAAACAAGAATCACCACGAGTATGGCTATAGACTTATTCCGCATAAGATAGCGAGAGGCAAGGCCAATGATGGGCCTCAGTATGGATAAACTTGTAGAGCGAACTGGCTAAGCCATCATCAAGCAAAGCGTATCTCGATACGAAAGAGGCATCATGCACCCCAAACGTAATACTATGATGGCATTGAGCAAAGCCCTTTGCATTAGCGAAGGATATTTCAAAGGGATCAACATGAAGATAAAAGATCTCAAAGAACTTTATGGCACATCTATAGCGACTCAAGTGCATGAAGCTTGGGACTTGCATATAATTTTACGCGAGAGCACTATGATTGGTGGTATAACGAAAGTATCAATAAAAATAACGAGGAAATAGGCTGGGGAGGCTACAAGTTTCCCGAGACTATTGGTTACGAAAAGAGAATAGAATCAACAACATTAAAAATTAGAAAGATGAAACAATTAAGCGAATTAACAGGCTTATATTCTCTAAGCAAGACTCTGAGGTTTGAATTGAAACCTATTGGCAAAACTTTAGAACATATAGAGTCAAAGGGCCTTATTGCTCAAGACGAGCAAAGAGCCGAGGAATACAAAAAAGTTAAAGACATTATCGATCGTTACCACAAGAAATTCATCACCATGTGTCTTAGTGATTTTAAGTTCGAGCAAAATAGTCTTGAAACTTATGTAGCATTGGCTGAGGACACAAATAGAGACGAGAAAGCCTTCGATGAAATCAAGAAAACACTCCGCAAGCAGATTGTTGAGACTTTCAAGAAGGGTGGGTCATATTCAGACTTGTTCAAAAAAGAACTCATTCAAAAACATCTTCCAGAATTTGTATCCGATGAGGAAGAGAAAAAGATGATAGCGAATTTCAGCAAGTTCACTACCTACTTCAATGGATTCAATGAGAACAGGAAAAACATGTATTCTGATGAAGACAAATCTACAGCTATCGCTTACAGACTCATTCATGAGAACCTACCGATGTTTGTAAATAACATGAAATCATTCAGTAGAATTGCAGATAGTGACGTACACCAGCATTTTACTGAAATAGAATCTTCGTTTTCTGAATATCTCGGTGTGGAGCATTTGGAAGAAATGTTCCAATTAGACTATTTCAGTGAAACCCTTACACAAGAACAGATTGCTGTCTATAACCATATCATTGGGGGCAGGGCACTGGAAGATGGCACAAAATTGAAAGGCATCAATGAATATGTGAACCTTTACAATCAGCAGCATAAGGACAGCCGGCTTCCTTTGTTAAAGCCCTTGTATAAGATGATATTAAGTGACAGAGTGGCATTACCATGGTTTCCGTCTGAAGAGTTTGCCAGCGACGAGGAGATGATCAGAGCTATCAACGAGACTTACAATACTCTAAAAGAGGTCTTGTCTATTGATGGTGATAGCAGTCTTCGCAGTCTACTTCTCAATATCAGCAGCTACGACATTAAACATATTTACATAGCCAATGACTTAGGGCTTACAGACATCTCGCAACAGATGTTTGGGCAGTATGATGTATATACATCTGCTATCAAACAAGAATTACGCGAAAAAAACGCGCCAACAGCCAAGGAACGTCGTAACCCAGAATTGTATGATGAGCGCATAAACAAACTGTTCAAATCCGCAAAAAGCTTCTCTATCGAGCATCTCAATTCATTGGTTGATTCTGAACACACAATTCAGAATTATTACAAACAATTGGGCGCTTATGACCGCAATGGCGAACAACGTGTCAACTTGTTTACCCAGATAGAAATGGCTTATGTTGCAGCCAAAGAAATACTTTCAGGCAAACACGGAAATATCAGTCAATCTGATGCCGAAACCGCTATCATTAAGGGGCTTCTTGATGCTTTTAAGTCTTTGCAGCGTTTCATCAAGCCATTGCTCGGCAATGGCGAGGAAGCAGACAAGGACAATGAGTTTGACGCCAAACTACGCGAAACATGGAATACTTTGGACATAGTAACACCTTTGTATAATAAAGTACGCAATTGGCTTACACGTAAACCATATAGTACGGAGAAGATTAAGCTCAATTTTGAAAATGCGCAATTATTGGGCGGATGGGATGTCAACAAAGAACCTGATTGCACATCTATTTTACTGAGGAAAAATGGCCTTTATTATCTTGCCATAATGAACAAGAAATATAATCATGCCTTTGATATTGACAATATTTCAATACAAAGCCGTAACCGTCTGATAATCAGCACTCATTACACGATTAACAAACGACAGGAAACAATACAGAAACAAAATATCAAAGAAACAACATTTTTGCATTTTCCTTGTTTCCTATTGTTTCTTTGGTTTCTGTTGGTTGCATTTTAAGGCTTAGCTGAAAAATTCATCAGTCTATTTTAACCGTATGCTACCTTCAAACAATCCCAACTGATTTTGACGGAATCATTGATATTGTCATGCAGACTAAAAGAGAGAGAACCAAAGAGTCGTCTTGGCTTGCGGCAAGAACAATGCCATTTCATACCTATGCATCAGTTGCCATACTGTTGCAAAGGTACATAAAATTCTCCATATATATATACTTTACTTTGGTTTAGCCTATATATAAGACTAACCACGTAAAGTGAACTATTCCACATAAACCATACTGCCATTTGTAGAGTTGCAGCCAAAAGAGTATATGCGCATAATGCTTGTGCGTACCTTTCTCTTTTCGCTGCAATCATCCCATTTTACACCCTTATCCCCACATTTACAAAAATCACTTCACATATATACTTTACTTCGGTTTAGCCTATATATAAGACTAACCACGTAAAGTGAACTATTCCATATAAACCATATTGCCATTTGTAGGGTTACAGCCAAAAGAAAAAGCTGCGCATAATGCTTGTGCGTAACTTTCTCTTTTGGCTGCAATCGTTCTGGTGTATGGTTGATATTCCATCTTTACACCGACCACCTTTCTTTTCGCTGCATACTTGGGGACTTGTAGATAATAATTGTGTTGCAAAGGTACTTCTCATGTCTTCTGCCTTGCAAGGTCTGCGCCTTGCGGTTCATCGGAAAAATCTCCACCTCGGTTGACACTGAGGTTGTATTTTACCATGAAACCTTGCATGCAGGTACATGAGACCTTTTGAGGCAACAAAATTTTATCAAATCCCCAAGTAGCTGTAGCTATAAGAGGGAAGTAATAAAACTTAAAAACAAACGATTATGGCAAACTTATGTGACACACAGTACAAAATCACAGGTGAGAAGAAAGCCGTTGCCGACCTGTGGAACACGCTTCAAGAAATGAACGTAAACGAAAAGAATATCTGGCTCGGTGATTTGGCGAACCATTACGGCATCGACTACAAGGCAAAAGGCTTTTCTGTTCGTGGTGAAATCTATTGGGCGGAATATGAAGAATATAGTGACTATGCCTTGTTGTCGTTTGACACGGAAACGGCTTGGGCTGCTTGCAACGACTTCTTCGATGCGCTGAACGAGAAGTTTGATGGAGCATTTTCTATCAGTTATCGTGAAATCGAGTGCGGTTGGGGCATTTTCTGTGTTCACGACGAGGGAGAGCATTTTCCCGAAGAATGTTGCGTGAGTGCGTACGGAGAACCGTTTGAAGCAATGAATGAAGAACCTTTTGACACCGTGGCTGACGCAATAGAGGTATGGTGCGAGAAAACAGGCATCAAGCGTGACGAACGCTCTGATGAGGAGATGCTGGAATACATTGCCCAGTACGAGTACAAAGACGACAAAACATTCTTCTTTATCAATAAGTTTGAGTTTGAATAATATTATAGGAGGAACAAAATATGATTGATTACGATGAGTTGGACGGAATAGTAGGTTGCTATTGCACCTTAGTTTATCCGTATCGAGGACATTCAGAGGGTACGGTTGTTGCCGATTACGGACAAGAGGTAATTGTTCGGTTGAATAATGGCAAGGAGCTGACCGAGTATCGGAGTGACGTACTGATTTACGAATAAAATCTAAATGAATAGCCTGCTCACATTCTGTGGGCAGGTCTTATTATCCAAAGCAACAGCCTTTTTTATCCTAAGAGATTTGGGCAACGCTTGTCTGCGTCGCTTCTTCCTTTTATACTCATATCTGTCAATCCATCCGCCAAACGCAAAAGCGAACAAAACCGTCTTATACTTCAGATGACATTATTCTCTTTTTAATGTGGCTGCAGCATATTGCAACTCCACTTTTCCACTATGCCACTTGTTACGTGAAGCATGCTTGCTCGATGTGCAATGCCAATGCTTACATCTATTCATTATTGTACTTGTACGTCTCAACTGGAGTTTTCCCTTTTTCATGTCAGCACCAATGTGCTCTCCGTTATGGCTCATGTTGATGATAAATATCAGTAATGGTTCTCTCCATTCTCCAGATACGGCTGCTTTGATAACTGCTTTTTACTCCGTGGTGTACGTCTTCTGTAAGCCTACATTCCGTTACTTGTTGTTCATGCGCCTTTTCTGAATTTGTTCTTCCGAAGCCACTCATTTTTTCAATGCAAATTTAGCGTGATGCTGCGATAACTGCCATTATCTTGTGAGGCCGCTTCGCTGTGACCAATAAAATATCAATAATCTTCCTTTTTCTCCTAACCGCCAACAGAAAACGAGTATTATAGCCGATTTTCATGGTGCTTTCCTCATGTGCCACATCTCTGCTTTGGGTTGCATGTAAAAATTAAGTTTAACTTCAAAAGCAAATTCAAAATGAAAAAGATCGAGAACAACTTCACAGTAACAGGTTTTGTAGGCAACAATGCGGAAATCCGCCAGTTCACCACAGCAAGCGTAGCTCGCTTCTCATTGGCAGTAAGCCGTCAGGAGAAAAACGGAGAGGAAACCAACCGTGTATCGGCTTTCATCAGCATGGAGGCATGGCGCAAGAACGAGCACACCGAGTCTTTTGACCAGCTGACAAAGGGAACACTCCTGACAGTTGAGGGTTACTTCAAGCCAGATGAATGGATTGATCAGCAAGGCACCAAGCACAATCGCATCGTCTTCATCGCCAATAAGTTCTATCCAGCTTTGGAAAAAGAGGAACCTGGTGCAGAAAGCACTGAGCAGCCTACCACAAAAACAAAGAAGAAATAGTCTTCTTTCTGACCTACAGACAAGGCGGTTTCGACCGCTTTGTCTTTTCTCATGCTTGCATATTCCACTTTTATCAAGTCCTTCTCCTCTTATACATACTATGTACCTCCTTTTATAATCAGTCAGAAATATTTTGTCCCAACAGTCTTGGCTTCCGTGGCATCCACAACGGATGCTACTAAAGGCAAGACCATTGCGTCAAAGGTATATGCGGAAACACACTTGCCGCAAACGTTAAGAGAGTTTCCTTAATGCATATACCGCATATTTCCTGCTGTCCTATCTTTTATATGCGGATAAACCGTAAGCCGATATTCATACAACTACGTCCCACACCATAAGCGAAACCGCACATACTGTTTGTCAGAAAGGCTTATCAGCCACTCTTCCAAAGGCAAGCATGCACAGATTGTGGTTTGTTGACAACGTGAAGCGGCATATGCCGTTTTCATGTCGCCAACAAACCACAAACAGTGCATCGAGAATCTTGCTGGCAGTAGCGCAGTTTCACACCCGCCCTTTCCTCTTTTATATTCTTCATCACCTTTTTTCTTTTTACAGTATTATACTTCTGTTGTAGCCATATTGGTTTCCTGTCAGCTTTGCCACTTCGGATATTTACCGCAAAGGTACAAGTTGTCAGGCATACGTCAAATCGGGCATCTATGGATGCTTCCGAAAAATCTTCCTCTGTATGTGCCATATAGAGTGTATTTTTCTTTTCCGATTTGTCTTAATGCTTTCCAACTCCTTTGCGTGGCGGAAAAATATCCCTCGGACAAGCCGAAAGGCTCCGAAAAGAGGGAAATAAAAAATTCCAAGACTATGGCAAAGGTAATAGACGAGAGTATCAAAAAACAACTTAGCAAGAGGATGGACTTCCTCCTGAAGTATTTTCCCGTAAGGATTCGTAATGTTGGTGAGGATGCAGTGGAAGCACGCCAACTGATATGGGCTTTCAAGGATGCACGAGACAACGCTTTTGAGAAAGTGGCACAAATGACGGCTACACACCTTATCAAGATATGTGGTGAGAAGATTAAAGACATTGTGTTTGTGTGCGTCCCTGCAAGCACGCAAGACAAGAATGAGAGCCGTTACGAGGCTTTTTGCAAGCGAGTAAGCGAATTGTGTGGCATCCTTAATGGCTATGCTCATGTTTCCGTTTCGGGTGAACGCCTCGCAGTGCATGAACACAGAAAGGATAAAGAAAAGACGCTCGTCAAAACACAAGTGATAGAGTTTGACGAAGATTTTTTCAAGGGCAAGGACATTTATGTCTTTGATGATGTGGTAACAACCGGCGCAAGCTATGCACTTTTCGCCAATCAGTTGGAAACATTTGGCGGAAACGTATTGGGAGGGTTGTTCTTAGGTCGTACACACTACAAATACAAAAAATAACATGGAACAGACTTTTTACATAAAAGCCAATTCGGTAGCTTTCACGGGACATCGCTCAGTTCCCGAATACAAGAAAGGTGAATTGATAAAGAAGCTGAGGGGAAAGATAAGATTGCTTTATGCAATGGGCATACGAAACTACTATTGTGGTATGGCTATCGGATTCGATATGCTTGCAGCTGAGGTGGTTCTATCGCTAAGGTCGGAATTGCCATATCTGAAGCTTATCGCTGTTGTTCCGTTCAAGGAGCAGTCAGCGAGATGGAATTACCAGGAGCAAGCAAGGTATAAGAGATTACTTTCTCAATGTGATGATACTATCACGTTGAGCAAAGCCTACTATAACGGCTGCTTGTTAAGACGCAATGACTATATGCTTGCCCATTCATGTGGCTTGATAGCGTTCTTTGATGGCAAACCGAAAGGCGGTACGTTTTATACTTACCGAAAGGCAAAGTCATTGGGAATGGATATTATAAATCTGTTTTAGTTCATAAATTCATCTATGGAAGGTTCTTCGTCGTAAGATGCGGAGCCTTTTTCTTTCGACTTACCCTCATGTAGAGTTTTTCTGACAGTCCACGCACTGTGGACATCCACTTTTTTAGTTCCAACAATCAGGGCATTGATTGTCGTCCCACCTTTTTCAGCGGTCTCGTCTGTAGTCAGATGCCTTGAAACCGCCCCACAATGCACGAAGGATGATTTTGAGGACGTAAAAGACAACAAAAAAGATAAGTAAATCTTTCATAAGATGAATTTTTATTAGTTATTCAAAACATTATATGTTATACAAACATACGAATATTTATTGAAAAAGATGAATTTTATACGTTAATATTCAATAAGTTAGGCTTGATTTATGCAGTCGTCAAATCCTGCCATAAGCCAAATCAGTCAATTCGGTCTTTACCAAATCGTATGACTCTTTTATCCATTCTTCAATCATGTCGTTAGGGAAAGTCTCCTCAATAAAAATGTCATTCCAATGTTTCTCGCATATGTGGTATGCTGGAGAAATGGCGTTGTATCGTTCACGCAGCTCTTTACCACGCTCAGGCAACAACTTAACAGTAATGGAAGGGATAGGAGCTTTTAACCATACATACAGGTATATGTTTCCTTCCATATGGAAAACCAATAAATTTTCTCCACATGGCATTGCTTTCTCTGTGTTTGGTAATGACTGACAGTAATCTTGTATCTCTTGAATGTTCATTGTTGTTTTTATTCTTTTGTATTATCGTCCTTGGGCTTCCTTTTTCCAAGAGGACCGCTGAAGTTACCACGATTGAGCTTCACCCCATACTTGTTGAGTATGCGGAATATGGAGCTTCTACTCTTAAAGCCGCATACCGAATATATGTCATCAAGCGTATGCCCATTGTTATACATGCTTACAATCATATTCTCACGTTCCGCTTTCTCCTTTGCGGTAAGCGTTTTGAACTTTGTGGGTTTCATATGTTGCTGCAAATACTGTACATGAGCTTCGGCACGACGCAATACCATCACTTCTTCAGGTAATGCTCCAAACATTTGTATTATTTGCATTGTACTTGTGTCAGGGAAAAGTTTATCCGCTGTATCAATTCGATCTCTTATCGAAATCAAACGAATTACCTTGACACGGCAGAACTCGAACAATGTGGATAATTCACGCAATCCTTGTACGGCATTGCTGAACTTAGAGACAACCAACTCGTCACCTCTATCCAGATTTGCCAACAGCTGCTTCCATTGTGGTCGCAACTTCTCTTGTGCCGTTTTTTCCTCGACTATCTGTACACATCCATAATCAGTCATCCAAGCCTTGACTTCGGCTAAACTATCATCATGCGATGTACAATATATGTAACCTACTTTTGCCATTCTTTTCTATTAGTTTTGAAAAACAAATGCAAAGGTACTTGTTTTCTCCGTACTTCAATCATACTTGCAATGAAATTATCAAAATCGCACTTGCATCTCACGATTTTTCTTCACTTGTTTTCAACATAAATGATACTTGCAAGTATGATATAGAAATATGCTTAAAGTTTAGTGGAAATGACTTGAAATACAACTATGTATGCTTATCTTTGCAGCGTTTAATTCCAATTTACAAGAAAAAAATAATGCATCATGCAAATGAACATACACCACTTTCAAGTACGAAGAGGAACAAGTCGTACAGCTCATAAGCCAAGTATGAAATCTGTTCGTTTCAACTTTACTAAACGCATCACAGCAGCATCTGCCGTTTTTGCAATCATACTTGTGTGTACATCATGTGGCAGCAGCAACAAATCACAATCGTACAAGACAAGCCAAGAGGCTGTCAACGCCTATAGTTCCTATCTGTCAGAAGTTAAAAACAAAAAGGAGCTGACTTCCGACAAACTATTTGTGGAAGTGGAAAAATGGCGAGTAATACGCGACTCTGTTGTTGCATGTCTACGTAAAGACACCACGTCAACTTTACACCAGGACAGGCATCAGACCTATCAGATGATTCACGATTCGTTACGGAAGGAGTTCTGCCGCATCGTATTAACCAAACCACGCACATATAATGATGTGCTTCAGCTGAAAGAGGTTGCTTCATCTTATATGCAGGACGAGGACTTGAAACAAGCAAGAATTGAGGCGCAGCCGTTCTTCGATTCATTGAACGCAACCCCAGTTTACGGCATCACTATGGTAAATCTGATGAATCGTTACCGCAACTTCTTGGCTCATGTGCAATCAAAAGGTATTCACAGCAAGAATGACCTTTTGGACTTTATCAAAGAGGAGGATCGGCTTTTCCGTTCAGTACTATCGCATCTCAGTGAAAGTGACAAACATAATATGCAGGACATCATTCAAGAAACCGACAGATGCTGTCTGCAAGTCTTCCGCTCAGCCAACCAAAAGGAGCTGTCGCACCGTGATGCTTTAGTATACATGGCTATGCGTACAAACCGCCGTCTTATATTGAACGCAGCCCAGTGTGTTGGCGACACCAAAGCTGACAAGGTAAAGAACGAGAGAATTGCCCAGGCTTATCTTTGGATGTTGGTGCAGCCTTACACTTCCATTGACGGTTTGAGCTTTGCCATATTGTCGGATAAGGACAAGAAACTCATTTACAAAGTTGCAGATGAAACACCTACTACTATCGACAAACTGGGCAAGATTCTACGAATGGACAAAGAACGCACGAAGGAACTTCCTGCACTCTTCATGAAAATAATCGTCACAACTTTCTAAAATTGATAATATGCTTAGACACTTCTACAATGAATTCATGGCATTTGTCCCGTTGCAACTACCTCAGTTGCTCAATGTGGCGACAATGGAACAACCGCAGTTCTACAATGACTACGTGTTACTTACATTCCCATTGTCAACGCCGATCGATTTGGAGGAGGTGATGGATATACTGGAGGATGACATGGAGCTAATCATGTTGTATCATCATATTCCGTCACAACACACCAAGTTTGGACATGCCTCTTGTGCTTACTCCAATCCTTCTTTCGGACAGATGTTCAAAGTAAATGTGATGACTGACGGTAATGAAATGGTGAATGCCGTCAAGGTTACTATCTATGATTCACTTGAAAAAATGTGTGCGGATGTCAATCTTGATATGCGTTTACATTCCAAAAGCGGACTCTTTCGTTACAAAAGAAATGACAGTGAGGTACTGATGGACTTTTTATGAGAAGTGACATTTACCGCCGTATCGTCTTTCTGATTGACGAATACCGCACCTGGGTCAAGGTAGACAATGCCAATCATTACGAGGTCTGTTCCGTCAAACTGGACGAGCGTCAGTTTCCATGTGTATGCCGTACATTGGCTTTGCGCTCCATGTTCCGCTACCGACACTACCGCAAGGGAACCATTTGGCTAATCCCGGAAACGGAACTTGACCTTGCGTTGAACAGGCTCAAACTGCATGACATAAAATTTGCCAGACGCTTGAAACGTGGAGCTGAGAATATTGGCTACAATGATGTCAACGCCCTTATACAATACGCCACCTACGGCATCATCAATCTTGAACTCTCCGATTGTTGACACGACAATAATTAGAATATACAATTATGACTTGGATTTTACTTCAACTGATTTTTCCATTGCTGTTGTTACTTGTGCCAGTCACATTGTACAAACGCGGCAACCGTTTTATGACACGGTTTTACATGGCAATGCTCCGCAGTTCGGCAGCACGCAAACTGTACTTGCAGACATTGCTCATTGTACTGCTGTTGTTCCACTATATTTATGTCAGTGGACATTTCGGTGAATTTGGAGTATTGTTCTCCACCATTCTCTGTGGCATACTCTTCTCACATAAACGTGCAGAGCGTTGGCTGCACTTGATGAAAGCACATCGGCAACTCTATTTCAGGATGGCGGTGCTGTCAATGGCAATGGTAGCCATACCGCATCTGTATACAATGGCTGTAACTGTTGCGTTTCTTCTTTTGGCTGCTACGTTTTATCCGTCTGCTTCCATCTTGTACGAATGGAACGACAGGGAAAAACAGGAAAGATGGAGAGCAGACTCTCGTGCGCTTGCCGAACATTATTTTTAACTCATCACTCTATTGTGCCAGAAGATGTGGATAATGGCACTACTAATCAATCCACAGCATTATTCAATAATACAGACAAAACAACATGAAGCATAACAAAGAAAAACATACAACCGTATCGGTAGACATCGGCTTATTTCTATATCTTCAGGAAAAGGTATGTGAACGTAAAACAAAGACGGAAGCCTATTGTAATTTGTTGAAAAAGGCATCTGAGAATTTCGTATCTCCCATTTTAAAGAACCGCAATCAAGAGCTCAACATAAACCAATGTCATGTGACCATAACAGACCTGTCGGTGGAATGGCATTGGCATCGCTCCACTGTTCGCTCGTTTCTGGAGACATTAGAGGAATATGGTCAGATTGAAATCATCAGGCTTCCAAAAAGTTTTCTCATTACAATGCCTGTCGGTATCAACGGCAATGCCGATACAACCGACACTGAAGACTTTGGACTTACCAATAAGCTGCAAACTGTTCTGTCGAATTGGGAATCGGACAATATGTCAACTTTGGAGGCTGGAGAGAAATGCATGAATCTTCTCAAAGAGGACATCAAGCATTTCACCGAAGTATATCAGGCACAACAGACGGATGCTACCGGCAATCTTCAGCAAGCTAAAGAAGCCCATTTTAAGATTGCAAAGCAGCAGTATCTGGAAAGTATGGCTATTGCGGCATACCGCAAAGTCATCCGTCGTTCAGCGAACAGTTCAACAGATGCAATGGTTCAGTTCTACGACAATGACCTTGACGGTGACTCTTCTGCTCTTTTAGAGGCATCGCAAGTACTTGCTGAACTGCTTATATACGGTATGTCTTCGTCGTTGACGAATGAAACATCGCAAACCAAGGCGCAGTTCCGCAACCTGCTTGACGCATATCGTTCTCTTTTAGCCCAATCCGTTGGACAGGCAGACCATCTATAGTTTGCATAACCAGTTATAGTACGTTACCGTCTTGCTGTTATACCATTCCAACACTCTTATACCACACCGGGCTTGCCCAGTGTCCAAATAGAGGGAAGTAGAGGTAGCCTAATACCCCATGCATCTGTCGATGATGGGAGGGGTGTCCTCTTAACGGCAAGCCGGGACAAAATACATGTACAAACAAAAAATATAAAAGGTATGGCGAATAATGCGAAACAGGTAATGGACATCCGTGTTTCCAAGGGCATAACAGTGGCACAGAGCAATGAGCATCTGCGCAACTGGACGGAGAAGGGTTGGGACCATGCAACGCAGACGGGTAATTACGACCCGACTCGTGAACATCTTAATTTTGAAATTGTCAAGGGTGGCTTGGTAGCTCCAATCAACAAGGCGAAGAGTATTCCAGAACGTATGGCTGAGAACTTACGTGAAAGAGGCATCAAAGATCCGAATGATGGACTTTTGGAGCCCAAATACCGAACTGTTGTGAATTGCATTTTCGGTGGTTCAAGAGAGCGTATGCACGAACTTGCGTATGGTACCCAAAAGGTAAACTTCGAGCATGGAGCAGACAATAGCCACATTCAACGATGTGAGGACATAGAGAAATGGGCAAAGGATGTTTATTCCTTTGTCTGCGAAAAATATGGAGAAGAGAATATCGCTGCTTTTATTGTACACTGCGATGAACTGAACCCTCATATACACTGCACTCTTTTGCCGATTAAGGATGGACGTTTTGCGTTCAAGAAACTCTTTGCAGGAAAGGACAAATATGAATACAGTGCCAAGATGAAGGAACTGCACAGCGACTTTGCAGAGGTCAACGCAAAGTGGGGAATGTCCAGAGGAACATCTGTTGCAGAAACTGGTGCTCGCCATAGAAGCACGGAGGAATACCGTCGGCATCTGTCTGAGCAATGTACAACTATAGAGCGGCAGATAGTGCAACACAAGAAAGCTCTTTCAGACCTCAATAAGGAGATTGACATTGCACGGCGAAGAGTTAAAGGACTCTCTTCTATGGTGGAAAATCTACTTAGGAAGAAGGCTGAAAAGGAGGCACAGCTTGCTAACTTGCAGCAACAGATTCTTGAAGGGAAAGCAAATCCTGAAGCATTGAAAGAAGCAGTTGCTAAACTAGAAGACGAATTGACCATTGTACAAAACAAATTGGCAGACAAGCAAGAGAAACTGCTGATGGCTCACCAACAGCTTGAGGAACTGAAAAGTGATATGACCGACATTCAGCAACGTACAGACGATTTGAAATCGGAGGCGCAGGAATATGCCCGTGATGTTCATTCCAAAGTGGACAGTCTGTTGAAAGATGCATTGCTTGAAAATCTGGTAAACGAACAACAGCACAGATTGGCAATGCTCAACGAGGTCGATTTGAAAATGTTTGATGGTTCTCTTCTTCAAGACCTTGCAGAGCGAGGAACGGAAATCATGTATTGCGCTACACTTTTGTTCCTCGGTATGGTGGATAATGCCACAACTTTTGCCGAAGGAAATGGTGGTGGCGGTAGTGGTAATGATATGAAGTGGGGACGTGATGATGACGAGGATAACCGGGCTTGGGCAAGGCGTTGCATGATGATGGCATGCAAAATGATGCGTCCATCAATCGGCAAGAAGCCTAAGCGCTAATCGGCATGTTTTCCATTTCACTCCTTTTCTAATGACAAAATCAAATAAGAACATGAGAAAGAAATTTATACTTATGCTTGCAGTGGCGTGTACACTGCAGATGAAAGCAGGTGTGCTATCCACTTGCATGGATTCCACCCAAATAGAAACGAAGTATTGTACGAAGAGCTTACCTTTTGGAAGTCCGTCAAATGAAGATGCCGTTGCTATTGGTTCTTTATGGTCAGACAATTGGTTTGTTGGTGTTTATGGAGGAACTAATGCTTTCATCGGCAAACCATTAGGTTGTGAGGATTTGTTCGGACGTATCAAGCCGACATTCGGATTGACATTCGGCAAATGGATTACGCCAGCTGTCGGTGGTCGCTTATATTACCAAGGTGTGCAGTTCAAGGACTGTAATTTTGCCGTTCGAGACTATCAGCATCTTCACGCTGATTTTATGTGGAATGTGCTTGGCAATAGATACGGCAAACAGGATGATGTCCGTTTGGGTATCGTTCCGTTTATTGGTGTCGGTCTGCTCCACAATAAGAATAATGGACAAAAGCCTTTTGCACTATCTTACGGCATTCAAGGTCAGTATCGTATAACGAAACGACTATCAGCAACTTTGGAGATTGGCAATACGACCACCTTTCAGGAGTTTGACGGCTATGGAAGAGTCGGCAGATTTGGTGACCATCTGATGTCTTTGACAGCAGGATTGTCCTTCAATATTGGTAAAGTTGGATGGAAGCGTATCGGCAAATCTGCTCACACGGATGTCGAATATTCCTATCCTAATCATTGCCCAACTGCCAATAGTAATGTTGGTGACCACTACACTCGCAATGACTACAGCGGTTTGAATTCTCTTCGTGCAAGATTGAACAACAAGCGTTGGGACGGCAACACGCCTGTCCAAAATGATAGCACTTCCTTGTTCGATCGGAATGAACACGGAACCTCTGGCTATTTTTCTGAAATGCAAAATGGCAATGTTTGTATTGGGACACCCGTTTACTTCTTTTTTGAGCTTGGCACAACGCAGCTTGTCACTCCGTTGCAGTTACTGAACTTGGACGAGGTTGCACACGTCGCCAACGAACATTGCTTAAGAGTAAAGGTCGTCGGGGCAGCGGATAGTGCTACTGGTTCGGCAGAAATAAACAAGAATCTTGGAACTTCCAGGGCAAAATTCATTGCCAAGGAATTGAATAAGAGAGGGGTGGCATCTGATTGTATCACTCTTATAAACGAAGGTGGAATATCCGATTATACTCCCAACGAGGCAAATAGGCAGACGAAAGTGATGCTCTATCATAGATAGGCTTTTATAAATTCATACGACAAAACAATCAATTGCAAGAACAGCCGGCTCGTGATGAGTCGGCTGTTACTATATAGGGTCGTTCCATTTTATATTTTACTTCGCATAAACCGTTCTGCCATCTCTTTTCTTCTTTGCAGCATTTCGTCAAATTCATTGCCAAGTGTATTCAAAATGTCTTCCGCAAGAATGTGCATTTGAGTAGAATAGACATCAGGAAGTCCATTACACTCCTTATAATTGGCTTTACTGTTCGCAATGGCAATACGAATATCTGCAAATGCGTTAATTGGATTGATGCCTCCTGGCACCAAGGCATCCAACTTTTTCTTTAGCCATTGACTTCTTTCACTCAGAGGCTTCTTCAAGCCTTCATCCAAATATCCTTCCGGTGTATCGAAATTATGGTAAAACAGCCATATTTCTATTGAAGGATTGCTTACTATCCATGTTGCCTGTCGTATCTCATCACCCTTATCAAACATAGCTCGTATATCAGCCTCAAACTCGTCCATGTCTTGAACAAGGTACAATGTATCGTTAGCATCGATACCGAAACTGTCTGTTTCTGTTACGAACCTTTTGTTGAAAAGGTATTCCTTTGCAAGCTCGAATATTTGGCTTGGTACAAGACCTTGCCCTTTCTTGGAAACAAAGGCAATTTTCAATCTTCTGATATGGCGGTCTTTCATCAGCATTTTGAAATAATCCTTCTCTCGCTTGTCGCCACCCGAAATGATGAAGACGATTTTAGTCTCAATGGTCGCCTCACCTTTTGAGTAGTCTGAAGGCATTTTGCCGACGGACAATGAATTGTCTTTTTCTAAAACAGCTACTTTTTCCGTTTTATTGGAATGCGCCTCCATATCCTTGACAGCAATAGTCTTGGAATATCGCAATTTGTTTAAATCCATATCTCATGCGATTATAATGTTCCAATAAACGGTATGGCTCCAAACCTTCCGTCAAGATAGCCGTTCTCTATGGATATTGTCTTATGTATCTTGAAATCATTGAGTGAATACATTTTGGTACATCCTTCCACTTTTTCTACGAACCACACTTCATCGGGTCTCAGAAGCTCTTGCTGATTGAGCAAAGCCGTTTCATGGGTTGTATAAATCAACTGCCCATTAGACTTCGACTCTCCGAAGAATTTTACCAGATTTTTTATAAGCATCGGGTGAATACCATTGTCTATCTCGTCAATCAATACCGTTTTTTCATTATTGATTGCAAAATAAATGGCAGGAATCAGCGTCAGCAGTCGCAATGTTCCAGTCGATTGTGACATTACATCCATATCACAAACGGATCCGTTTCTGCCTATCTGTTGGAATACAAATTCCCGAACAAGGCGTTTACCATCTTCTTCCGTTACTGTAAGCATAGGTACGTCATCTATCATTTTTGACAGAGACAAGCCTTTGTTGGTCATTATATCAGCGACCTTTCCTTCTTCCTGACTGACATTCTTCAGCCACTGGTCAAAGCTTTCATCCTTTATATAAAGGCTCTGTATGCCTAATCCGACTTTCGTGAATATTTCTCCGACAAAATTCATCATGTCGGCATTATCCTTGAAATGTTCTATCAGCCAAGGTATGTCCCTACTGATTTCTACCACTTCAAGTTTTTCCAAAAACCATAGGAAAGCATTCCGCATATGCTCGTCCTCTGTCAGATGCAGTACACCATTTATAGCAAGTACAGATCCAAACGGATTATCGGCAATTTGTCTTTCGAGAATTTTCTTGATGCTTTCTACTACTCTGGCTTTCTTGAAGGCAACGCTTTCTCTGTCTCTCTGAAAAACGACATGGTTGCTCTTGCCTAATCCGGAAAGCAACAGACTCTCTGACTTTACGCCATCGATATCTATCTCTATGCAATAGATGTAGGCTTGCAAATTGTTTTCAAATTCAACGACCATCGTGATAGGCTTGTTCTCATCTTCCACAGGCAATTTGAATCTGTTGTTAAGATACCAATTGCGCATTTTCTGTGCGTCCTTACCAGTACTCATCGTGGTCGTAAATTCTTTGATGAACTGCATACCTTTTATAAGGTTAGACTTTCCTGCGCCATTGGCACCGTATATAGCCGTACTTTTCAGCACAGGTGTAGCACCCTCACCATATACATGATTAGGGAATGTTTCCCTTTTAGGATTGGGAAACAAATCAAATGCCGTTTCTTCTGCAAACGACTTGTAGTTGTCTATTATAACCCTGTATAACATAACTTTCCATTTTTGTTTTGTACAAAATTACTATGTTTTTATGAGAATATGCTATGTTTGACGTGAAAAGTTCACGTCAAACTCTAAAATTCTACCTTTTTATGCCTGTTTTATGAACTTTTATCCATATTAGCCTTGCATGTCGCTCTATTTTTCTTTGCAAATTTACTGCGTCCAATCAAGCGTCAAGTACCGCTATGCTAATGTGCGGTTGATTTAACAACAACCTTCCCAAATCGAAGATATTGGGTATTCCATTAAATCTTTCGCCATTTACTTGCCTTTTTTCCTTTGTTCACGCCGTTCTGTATTGCACGAAAAATCTATCCCGACAAGCAAAGCTGATAAAGGCTTTAAAATAAGGGAAGAAAAAGATACTGATGTTTAATGTAATAAATAGATTGATACAATGAAAGCGACTGAACATTTCAAACAGACAATCAAGGCGTATTTGGACAAGAGAGCTAAAAACGATGAACTCTTTGCCGTGTCGTATGCCAAAGAGAACAAAAACATGGATGACTGTGTGACATTTATCCTAAACCAAGTAAAAAGAAGCAAATGCATGGGACTAACCGACGAGGAGGTGTATTCTCTTGCCGTACATTTCTTTGATGAAGATGACATCGAAATAGGCAACCCTATTGCCTGCAATGTGATTGTAAACCATACCGTTGAACTCACAGAAGAAGAAAAGGCACAGGCAAGGCAAGAGGCGTTTAAAGAATATCAAGCCGAGCAACTGCGCAAGATGCAGAAGCGTACCAACAAGCCGAAGACACCCAAAGCGCAACCCGAAATAACAACTCCCTCACTATTTGACTTTTAAGCGTATGAAACCGAAAACAAAATTAGAATACAAGGTCGTGGCTGCCAATGGGCAGTTGCAGTCTATCGGACAGGAACCTGTGGATTGGGCTTTCAAACATTGCGTAGAACACATGGCTTTCCGTACTCCAAGCGGAACGACTACTTGTATGGACTGCGGTCACCAATGGCGGAACGATACTAATAATAAAAAATGCCGTTGCCCTCATTGTCATACAACATTGGAAATCAAGGACACACTCAGAAGAAATTACAAAGAAAAGATATATTTCTCTGTGATTGACATACAAGATAACTTGCAGTTGCAGCGTGTCTTTCGGTTTGATGTGACATTCCACAAGAAAAAGAAGCCTACGCAATCACTTATGGAAGTGGCAAGAGTATGGATTGATGAAAACGGCAATACAGAAGTGACAGGTCTAAGGCGCACAATGGGATGCTATATGGACAGTTTCGCTTGGAACAGCGAACTTGAACTACGGCAATACAAGGAAGCGTATCTTTATATCGCTGATTGCTATACCTATCCCAAGTGCAAGGTAATTCCTAAGTTAATCCGTAACGGACTAAAAAATTCATTTTTTGACATTGTCCCTCAAAGATTGATGTCTGCCTTGCTGACGGATAGTAGAATTGAGACCTTGTTGAAAGTGAATGATATAACAGCATTGCGTCATTTCGTTATGCACATGGATGATTTGAATTTCTGTTGGGCATCATACAAAATCGTATTACGCAATGGCTACCATATAACAGATATTCAAATGTGGGTGGACTATATCCGCATGTTAGCGAGAAACGGAAACGACATTCATAACGCACATTATGTATGTCCTACAAATCTTAAAAAGGAGCATGACAAGGTACGTGCAAGGCTCAATGGCATTAAAGAGAGAGAAGAAAGAGAACGGCAACGAATAGCAGCAATGGCTGACGAGGCGGCATTTGAGGAAATGAAGCGCAAGTTCTTTGGCTTGTCCTTCACTGACGGTATTATTGTCGTAAGTGTTTTGGATAGCGTGGATGCCTATTACCAAGAGGGAAATGCCTTACACCATTGCGTAGGACAATGCAAATACTATAAGAAACCGAACTCACTTGTCTTGTCTGCCCGAATTGACGGAGAGCGCATCGAAACCGTGGAACTTAGCCTTGAAACATTCAAAGTGTTACAGTCTCGTGGGATTTGCAATGGCAATTCTCCTTATCACGATGCCATTATCAATCTCGTACAAAAGAATGTCGGACTGGTCATGGAGAGAATGACTGCATAATAAATTCGTGTTGCAAGCTGACCTCATTATGGTTGGCTTGCAATACCCAATTAAAACCAATAGCAATGACAACAGAACAGTACATAAACCGTTTATGCCGTAATATCAAGGCAGAACGCTTTGCTTGGGATAAATATCTTACTCCGCAGAAATATTTCGGGAAGGAATTGTGTGTGACACCCTTACACTCCTCCTATGGGCAAATTGGCTACACGATACATTTCCCATATTCACGAGAACCGATGCCTGAATTGGAATATGATTGGGAATTGGACGTTTTAACCATTGACGAAATGGATTGGAAAGAATGGCTGTCACAACCCGAATAATCGCAAAATCCAAGATGCAGTACGAACAAGTCTGCATCTTGGATTTCATCTTATACTTTATCCTGGGAATGTGTCTGCTTTCTTCTTGCGACCACGTTTCTTGGGCATTTCGACATCTTTTTATCTAAAGCGTTAGCCTTTTGTAATTCCAGTGTAGATTCTTCCGTAAATCTCCATGTATACAGATATAGGTCTGTGCAATATTCTTCGTCCCACTCTTTATACTTCTCCAGGTCCTATTTTTATCGACAGCCACATAATACGTTTCCTTGTCCATTTTTATAATCATTATACCTTTTATATATAGGCGAATGATTATCAGACACATTCCGCATCACTTGTCCGCACTCATTTTTCTATGCAAAGTTACTGCATTGAGTGAACGTCAAGCATCGCCTTTGGGCTAAGCCACTTCGGAATGGAACGGCAGCCTTCCCAAATCAAAGATATTGGGTATTCCGTTCAATTCCTTGTCATTTGCTTGCCTTATCACTCTTGTCATGCAGTTTAGAAATGCACGAAAAATCAAGTTCCCGACAAGCGAAGCTGATAAGGCTTCAATCAAAGGGAAGAAAATAAAATTCAATTCAAACGGATATGAAAGTAAAAAGACTGACAAAAGAACAAGGCAAGCGGTTTGACATCTGCCGTTTCCCTAATTTCCACAAGACAGGCAGTGTAAAATGCATGAAAAGCCTTTATTATGGCAAGGACGCATTGTTGGTACGTTGTGGTGATTATATCCACAACGTGACAAGCGAACCGAACATTTATGAACAAGCAAAATAGTATTGATATGACGAACAAACTGATTACGCCTCAGTTTATGGAGGCAATAAAAAACTTTCCTCTTTACTCACAAGAGGAAAAAGGCAAAGACGCTATTTGTGTGGCTGTATTTACCATAGGACGCATCAGATGGTTTGTTCTTGAAGGACAGACTGAAGGAAATGACTTTATGTTATTCACTATTGTATGTGGATTGTGCGAAACGGAATACGGCTATGTGTCAGCAAACGAATTGGAGAAAATAGAAATTGATGGCTCCAAGTATGGGATTAATGACAAGTTCCATGTATGTCAGGTAAAAGGTTTTACACCAACCAAACTGAAGAACATACAAGACAATGAATTGCGTAGCTTTCTTCATCGCCTTTACTCAAAGCCCCAAAAGAACTAATTTGTAACATCTGCCGTAGGCTGCTCAAACCAGTCTACGGCACAAAAACTATCACAATATGGAAAAGATACAAGACATGGTTATCAGTGTAGCCGAAAAAGAAGGTTGGGCTGTCACTATCGAGGAGCAGAATGAATTACGCATCACTTTCAATTTTGCAAAGTTCACGCCCCAAGGACAGGATTTCTCTTTCTCAGCCAACACTTTTGACAATGACCACGATGTGCTTTTGGAAAACATCTTTGAATATTACCAGGACTACGACCCCGACTATGAAGCATATCTATGGATTGGTCCGAACGGACACGGACAGAATGGTGCGCCATACCACATTGAGGACATTGTGGAGGATATGAAAGCTGCAGAAGATATGGTGTTTCAACTGCACACTGCTCTCAGTAATGCCTTCAACGCTTAGACCAAACAAAAGCCAGCCGTAACGAGAGGACAATAACTTCTCCCTACGGCTGACTTCTCTTATCTGCGGAACGTAGCCTTTGCCACATTCTCTTCTTCCGCGTTTTCCTCTTGTAACTGATAGTTAGGCAACTCACAAAGTGTGTTATACACGTCCTCGATATTGTCTGCAAGTGACAAGTTGTGGTCGTAGCTGAGAATATGCTGCACTGCCAACCCGGCATTGGTAACAGTTCCGACCTCAAAACTGTCGTGCTCACGGTCGTATTGCAGATGCAGCACATCACCACTCGGCATTTCAAAGACAGGTGCCTTGCGCTTCGCCAAGTCGGAAAAGTCTTCGGCAATCATTGCCTTGCCCACTTCTTCCACATCCTTTGATGCCTCAGAAGGCAATCCGTATCGAGTAATACTGTCACGAACATCTTCCTCTGTCACCTTGCGCATTACCTCATAGGTGCCGCCAACACTACCATTATACACCACGGCATAGTCTGCATCCTCCACCAGTACATCGTCACCACGGTTCTGCACGGCACTCTTATACGTGTGTTCCAAATCAATGGCATCGCCTTGGTCATATTCCTTTGCCTCTTGCAGCAGACGGTCATAGTCACCTATATCTTTCAAACTATCCAATACACTTGTGTCATCGGTACTCTGCAGATAGGCAACAGAAGCGTAATAGGGTGTAACAGTCTTATTATCTGCAACTTTCTGGTCTGCTTCTTTTGCAACATCCTCCGTTTGTGCTTCTTCCAGTTCGAGCGACATCTTATCAATATGTTGATTGATGATTGATGTCGCTTTCTTCACATCAAGCAACGTGGTCTTGATAAACTGTGGTGACTCTTTCAAACTTTCCAGCCACGACTTCAAATAAGCTGCACTGTCTTCTTTGATATGTTTTGCCATTCCATATCTTTGAGCGACAAGCGCACTGCCCAATTCAGCTACCAATTCCTCGCGTGCATACTCAGAAGAACCGAATGTTGTAGGTTTGAAACGGTCGAGAACTGTCTCATGTCCAGTCGAGTGTGCCATCTCATGAAACAAGGTTCCATAGAACGATTCTCCATCCACAAACTGTTGCTTCTCTGGCACTACAATCATATTCTTGCTAATTGAGAAATATGCATTGTTTCCATATTGTGGCTTGATGGGACAGATCCAGCGGTTGTCCTTAATCATTGCATCGATAGGAGCGAATGAGAATTGTTCGCCTTGTTCCTGCGCCGGTTTTACATACTCTGTTTCCAACTTTGCCCACATCTCGGGACGAGCTTCCTGCAAGTTGGTTTGCTGTACATTGAATACTCTATAGACTTGTAGTTTCGGATATACATTGTACTGCTTCCGCATTTCTTCCGACAGTTGACGGTAGTCATCATATTTGATGCGTTCCCTGGTGTCCTTATCAACACAGGTAAAGGTGGTTATGAAAACAGGAAACGATTTCTCACCTTTCAACACAGATACACGTGGCAATGCCTCTCCGTTGGCATCCTTTTTCTCCGTATTGTTCAACCGCTGCACACAGTCGAATGTACAGAAACGGGGTATCTTCCAACCTTGTTTCTCGCACTGAAGGAGCAACATGAGAGCGTTCATACCGTTATAATCTCTACCATTAAGGTTCTTCGGCCATTGCAGTGCACCATCTGTAAACCAAGGCTTTTTCCAGTCTTTGTCAATGCTTTGGATTTTTTCTATCATCATCTCAGCAAATAGGTCCAAAGCTTTGTCCTCACAGCTCGGACCATCACTGGTTGGTTTGTTGTATCTTGCCATAAGCGTCAAGCATTAGGGTTATACGGCTGTGGTACGTATTCCGCCAATTCGTCCACTTTACATGAGAATGTTAGGCGGTCGTTATAGAGTGACAACTCCAGTTCGCCCTTAGCCGTTATTCGGCATCCTGGTACTAACCACGCCTCACGCTCCTTGTTGAAACGGACAAGTCGTACCCAGATATATTCAAAACCGTTTTCTGCTTTAGTCGCTGAATAAGCTGAAAACATTTGGTACGGCTCACCCTTCTTGCTCTTTTTCTCGTCGATGGTTTTACCTATCTTTCCACGGAACTCCAACTGTCCTACAATGCTGTCTGCCTTTACAGTTGTATCGGTATGGATAGCTGTCGCATTCATGTTGTAATACATGTTCTCACCATGTCTTCTGGGGATAAGCACACCGACTGCTTCTATGCGCTGTCCCGTCACAATATTGCCTGCTTCCGTCAGTGTTCCATCCTTCAACACGCTAACTTCAATTGTTTTATTGATTCCGTTCTTTGCAGGGATGACCACTGCAACACTAAATGTTACGAATGGCTTCCCTTCTTTATTCGTGCGACATGTGGCAGCTTTGCTCACCACACCGCAAATAGTTACATTACATTTCATCATAGTCTTGTACTTTTAAAAAAAGATACCTCAATCATCACACTTCATTTATCTGTGCATACTTTCGTTGCGTCCCTGCTGTTCCTGCATTCCTTGCTCAAAATTTTGCGAAGCCTGCTGACTGATGACAATGCTGTTTACCATTCCTGCTACTCGCAACCGTTTGGTATCTTCGCTCAATCCTTGGTCGTTCAAGGTGGCGGACAGTCTGCTCAATTCTGCTGATGTCAGTTCACGGCTTACTTTGACATTGCCGTTGTCTGCCGTCAGTATCGCACGACCATTGTCACCAATACTCAGACTGCACGTTTTCATGCCTGATACCAGTGAAGTCAAATCTACAGACCGTTCACTGACTGATTGACTGATAGCTGCCTTCTGTTCCTCGGCTTCTTTGTTATCTATTTTCACAGCCAATATCATCAACGATGAGAAAGCTGTCATTGCAATTTCCAAGATAGGGTCACTGCCAACTGGTAATCCTACACCGCTATCTTCAGACGACAGCAACTTCTTCATCCATGCATCGGGTGACATACTTTCTGTATTGCTTGGCACATCGGTTTTGTATTTTGCCAACAGGTCATTGCCATTATACAAAGCTTGCTGTTTGATGTTGCCTTTTTGTGCGATTTCTGCCAGATAACTGGACGGATCCACGTCCCGACTTGTCCCGTCTGCTGCAATTGTTTTTACTCCAAAATGCAGATGCTCTCCAGTGGTTCTTGTTTCAGTATTGCCTGTTACACCTATCTTTTGTCCAGCTGACACGGCATCGCCCACTTTTACATTTACCTCCGACAAATGCATATAGATGGTTTGCACCTTGCTGCCGTCCTCACGATTGTATTCCACCGTGATACTTTTTCCTCCTGCTGTATTCACATTCTGGTTGACGGCTACCACCTTACCGTCATTCTCGGTTGCTAATACGGCATCATGCTTACAACGAATGTCTATGCCTTTATGCATTTGCTGCTTGCTCTTGTCCATCGGATCTTGACGCATACCGAACGGAGAAGTGATGAATAGATAGGTTTCACGGAGCAAAGGGAATGAATACTTGCCATTTGGTCGTTTGTCTTGTACTCGTTCTTCGCTTGTTGCTTGTCTTGGATTGTTCTCCACTCCGAATGACTTCCCTTGCGCCTTCATCTCGCTCATCACTTGCTGGTCATACTTCTGTAGCCCATTCCGCTCGATGATGTCCTGCAAATGTGCCGCATATCCCATACCTGATGCGTACCCGGCTTTGGCTATCCCTTTAGTCCAACCCTTATAGTCATCTGGTGACAGCTGAAAGCACTTGGCATAACGCTGATTATTAGCGAGGAACTTGGAATGATGCTCGTAGCTGTCTGCCACAGAACTGTATTTGCAAAACTTTTCATTGGGCTTATCATCCGTATATACCAGATATTCACCTCCGTTCTTCAACCACGAAGCTGTTGCTTTGATGCCAAAGTGATTATTCCCTAATCGTGACAGTTCACTCTCTCCATTACTGCTTTCCAGCATGCCTTGCGCTAAGGTAACGGAGGCAGGAATGCCATAACGCTTCATCTGCTCCATAGCCGCCTCTGCATATTTGTCGGCGTATGATTGGTTCTTGCTCATTGTTCTTGCTACTTTTTGTTATCCTTTTACTGTACTTAAACCTACCGCTTCATTCCTCTCGATGGTTCTACCAACTCTTTCACTTCCTCCTGCTTGTGCCGTTTGGGCTCTTCCAACATATCGCAGATGGCTACTCGTTGTCCTTCCCGTATCAGTTTAGGCAGGTAGGTGTCAAGGGCATGGTATGGAAATCCTGCCATTTCTTTGATATTGCCGCTTGCTCGTTTGGTCAGCGTGATTCCTAATATCTCAGACCCTTTGCGTGCATCTTGATTGTACATCTCATAGAAATCACCAATGCGGAACAACAATAATGCATCTGGGTGCTTGGCTTTCAAGTCATCCCATTGCTTTTTTATGCCAGATGCATTCTGCTCTTTCTTGCGTTGGGCTTCTTGTGCTTTCTTTTCCTCAGTTGCTTTTTCCTCCTTGACCTTCTCCTCGGATTTGTCTTGTTTGTCTTCTTCCTCGTGATATTCCCGGTGTTCCTCTTCATGCTTCTCTGTGGTTCCTTGCTGTTCCTGCTTCACCTCGGTCTCCACTTCCTGTTTCTCCGATGATGTCTGTTCTTGTTTTTCTCCTGCTTTCAGCACGTCAGCAAATAGGGTTGCTGCCAAATGGGTTTTATAGCTGTTTCTGTCTTCTGCTACCCATAACCGCTGCCATTGCTGTGGGGTAACGCATCTGGGCTTTATCTTCTCTCCGTCGATGGTTGCTGAACAAAGAATGCCATTTTCTTTGGTCTTGAACACGCATACACGTTCTATGCGGTTCATATCAATGTCCTGGTCATTGCTCCCGAACAGGTCCACTTTCAAGTCAGGTTGTACGGCTGCACGATGGTGATACTTGTTTGCCAACTCCATCTTTACTGCTTCAAATTTGTCCATCGACTGCTTCAATGTACTAAAGAACTGGTTGATGTCTGCCTTGTCTGGATATATGCTATATCCGTTCTGTCCCTCGGGCTTGATATACAATGCCCAACGGTTTTTGTCGTCTTGTATCATCTGTACTTGACTGAACCCAACATCCTTGGCTCGATCTACAGCAGGACTGGCATCTAATGTGGATAGATGTTCTAACGACCAATTTTTCAGTCGGGCGATGTCTACTTGCTTGTCCGCAAAGTAACTGTCATCGGGACGATACCCCAATGCTCCGTCAGGATTGTAGAAGCGTACGTTTTCGATGCCTTCACGTTCCAATGCTTTCTGGATGCGTTGCTTGCTCATGCCCTGTATCTCATTGTTCACTTCTAATGAGGCTCCTGACGGCATAACCACGTCGGCTGTCTTTTTCTCCTTGTCGATGACCAATACGATGGTCTTGTTGTCTTTGTCGGGATGCTGTTTGATTTCATCCGCTATGAGATAGTGTTTAGGCAACTGGTTCATCAGTTCTTTGGTCTCTCGCTGATTGCGCATGGTGGAGTATTCTATCTTTTCTCCTTGCTCTGCCTTGCGCATCACTAAAAGGGCATTGTTTACATCACTCTCAACAGCATCTATCAGGCAGGGATTTTCCTTCAACTCACGAACCCAGTAATCTGTCAGATGCAAGCCTTCTTCTGACAATCGCGCTGGCAGTCCCAACTCCAACATTTTCACTCCTGAAGCTAATTCTGCCACCAATCGCTCTCTTTTTATGGCATCCTCCGATGGAGCTGTACCATTTTTCATCACCATGCCTTCACGTGCCAACCGCTGCTGATGTCCTGTGGCAGAGACAATCTGGCGCAATGTTTCTTGCACATAGTCATTGTAATGCTCAAAGTCCTTTTGGCGTGGCATATACACTGCATCCTTTTCCGTGTCATAATGTGCGACACCGCTGCCGTCCGTACGTATGGGTACCAGATTGTCACGCATTTTCAATAGGAAGTCATTGAAGCGAACATGCATGGCTCGATCATCTCCTTCTCCCTGACCTCGCTCCTCAGCTGTGCCATAATCTGCCAACAGTTTTTTGTATTCTTTCTCATTGGCAAATGGCATTGTGGTCTGGTCGATGCAAAACAGTGTGCGTATCTCTCGATTGTGCACACCTTTATATTGCTTCTGCTGCTCTACATCCAATGCCTGATAGTCGTTTCGACTGATAATATCCTTTGGATTGTTACGATTGACGTATTGGTTCCAATTATAGAAAAGGAACGGTACTCCTCGTTCATGCTCCCTTACCGCCACTCCTTGTCTTTTTGCCTCACTGAAAGGCATAAAAAGGTTGGTTTTGCTACCAGACTTGTCCGAATGCAATGACATAATCAATGCATTGAACGGACTTACTGTCAATCCCTTGGGATAGAAACTTGGATAGGTCTTACCCGATGCGTTCAACCAATATCCGTTTGCTGAAGGCGCACTGCCCAACGCCGTAGAGAGTAATTCCACTTGTCTCTCTGCTGCCGTTTTTTCTGCCTGACTCTTGTCTTTCATATTGTGCTTTTATTATATTCTTATTGTATTCCTCTTGATCTGCTGACTGTCTCACGCTCCTCACGACCATTCTCATACTGCTGCATGGCCACAGATTGCATCTGCTCATTTTTTGCAAGTATCGCATTGGCAAGGGTATTCAACGGCAATGCCCCTGCCTGATATGCATCCACCACGGTTTGAGGCAATTGAATGGTGCAGGGCACTCGGTCGATATGTACAATCAAACAACTGCCTTTTAGCACTGGATTGCTTAAACGTGGATTCAATGGCTCGTCTGCATATCGTTTGTATGCAACTTGTCGATTGCTTGCTGCATATCTATCTGGCACTACGCCTTCATTGGCTTTCCTTTCCAATGCTTCATGCCCGGCTTTATTTATCAGATTGGCTCCTCCCATACCTATCAATATCATTTTAAGTATCGGATTCTTCACGAACATTCCTGCCACAATACTTGCCAATGGTATCATGCTGTTGTCCATGTTCAAGGACTTCGTCTTGCCAGTAAGCAATCCTACTAACATATCTGGCAACATGGCGAGCACATAGCCAAGGTTATGGGTGATGTCGCCGAAACCGTCTAACCCGAAATTTGCCAACAGTCCTTCCCATCCGTTTTCATTGGCTTGCTGCAACTGATAGGTTCGATCCTTATCTGATGATGCGTCAACTGGTTGTACTTCCCCAGAACCGTCAGTTCCTTGTTCTTTTTCCGTTCTCTTGCGCTCTGCCTCTTTTTGTTTTGCCGCTTCTTGCTGAGCTTTATCCTTTAGATAGTCATCTTCCTTTCCTGGTGCTACAATCAATGGAACGTCCTTGTATTTTGGATCCTTACGTATGTCTTTGGGCTTCAGAAAGTCTGTATTGGGTGTAAACACCGGAAAAGGGGATTTGTTATTGTTGTTTGTTGTCCATGTCACAGGCTTGTATTTTTTTGTTGGTAACTTGATTTTATGCGATAACTGTCCGTTAAGCGTTTGTAGGAAACCTCCAGATTCTTCAAGTTCATTGGCATGTTTACGAAAGCCGTTGAAGACATTGCTGTTACTGCCAAAGATTCCTTTGCTGATGCTTAGCTCCATTACCTGTTCCTTGCGTTGCTCCGTACTGCCAACGGTTTTGTCTAGGGCATATCCTAATGCAACATCGCAGCCAACAAACTTGGCGAAGGTCGTCCAACCATTAAAGGCTCCCATCGATACGGCATCTACTGCAGAACCTGCCACTCGTCCCGTAACTTTCTCTGTATTGCTGGGCTTATAGGCTTTCTCGCTTCTTGCCTCAATCTCTTTGGTTAATGGGGACTTCATCAATTCCTCAGTAAATCCCCAGATACTTTGCTTGGCTGCCTTTCGCATGATGTATTCCATCGATAATTTGGGGATGTCATCCACAACCAATTTGTTGATCATCAGGTCTTCCATCCGCTGACCGATATAGGCATATGCCAAATCGCATCCTATTTGTTTGGATAGAGCATCGTATTTTGTACGTCCGATTTGTTCCACCACGGCTTTACGCCATTCTGCTGACAACAATGCGAAGTCACGCTGCATCGCTTTGTCGTTTTGCATTTTCTCATTGCACATCCTGAGATAGTCCTCGGTGGTCTTGCTGTTCCACTCGCCAGCTGTGCGCACTGCTTGCCAACCCATGTCTATCAACATAGGATTGGATGATGCCATGATACCTGCCGGACTACGCTGGTAGTCTGCCAGTTCCTTGACTTGCTTGTCGTTCAATGTCTTTCTGACTTGTTTCATTACAGACAAGACACTGCCTTCAAAGTAGTGTTGCAGACTATATTCTATCTCCGCAAATCGTTTGCTGTTCTTTATGCTCATTGCTTTGTTACTTACAGGGTTTGGTTCAACAGTTGCTCTTTTGTCTGCTCTATCGCATGATGGTATACTTCCATCTGCTTTGGGAAATATTCAGTTAGCCACTCGTCTTTTTCTATGCGGTCAAGAATAAACAGAATGGCTTGCTGACGTTCTATCTCCACTGAACTCTCTCCGTTCTCATGATTGTTGAACCAGGCTTTGGTCCACCATCTTACTCCTGCGCGGTCGGGGTATACGCTGACTATTCTCGGTATGTCGAAGCTCTGAATGTCCACCTCCAAATTCATTAATGGATCGATGACTCCACTACTGTTCAGGAGGTCGCTGTGGACTTTTTTTTTAATGCTTCATTCAATGTGGATAGGAACACATTGTGGCGCAACGCCAAATAGTCAAGAAAATCCCCAATTAGGAGATTCTGTACCTTACATGCCAATGGTACACTTCTCTGACTGATACCCAACGGATTGCTCATGCTTGGCATAACCTCAAAGAAGTAGCGTTTCATGGCTCCCAACGAGAAAATATTACGTAGCGATTGTTCCCGATGGGGCGACAATGCGTATTGTCCATGCCGTAGGTCATCCATATATAAAGGCAGATAACGCAGCATCAATGACTCGATTTCTTCTCTGTCGTTGTCATATCGTGTGGCGATGTTCATGTCAAAATCGTCAATGTCTATCGCCCCGATCCTTCCTTGATGTTTCAATGCTTTAATATTGCCATAAAGCATGGTCAGGAATTCCAACGGATTCAGCTCCTCTCCATCGAATTTTACACTGATATGCAATCGGTCGCTGCTCAGGCTTACAGCTTGTCCTGCTACTACTGGCTCTCCGAAGTTGGCATACACATTGGCAAGGTGTCCGTAGATCACCTCGTATTTACCATATCGTATCGTTTGGTAGATGCCGTGTATGCTGTCACTGCCAACTCCCGATACGGTGCCACTTGCCACTGCGGACAGAGGATAATGGTTGACCATAAAATCTAGTCCGTGATGAAAGAACTTTTCTCCTGTAGATGGATGTGTCTGTTCTCCATATCCCAATGTCATTGCCACTTCTTTACCAGGTTGCTCCTCAAACGGCATACAATATCCGCTCTTGGACTGTAATATCATTTCTTCTGTATATTGCATACTTTTTCTGTTATCTTCTCATTCCTCTTACTTGTGTGTCTTCGGCAGTAGCCACTGATGCACTACGTCTTTGTCCTGCACTGTCACTTCCCATCATCTGATTGAGGTTGGCATTATTGCCCACCAGCATCATGCCGAGCATGGTTCCTGCTATTTTGCCCAACCATCCGAAACGACCAAAGATGAGATAAGCTGCTGCCACCAGTCCAGCCAGACTCAATCCCGACACTTTGCCTTTGCCGAGGTTACTGAAGAAACTGCCGAACATATCCAGTCCGTTTCCATTGAAGATATTGCGGAAGAACTTGCTCATGCCGCTCCACTTGCTGTTGATGTCGCCCATGGCATTGTTCATGCTGTCTACCGCTTCTCCTGCCTTGTCTTTCAATTCCTTTACATCGCTGGCTGTTCCTGCAATGGCGTTGGTTGCTTCTTCTCCGATAACGGCATCACTTACAATGCGTGTCACACTCTTGTCTGTGGTGAGTTTTTCCCAACCGACATATCCTACAGCTCCTCCTACTGTAGCTGTCTTTACCGCTTTGCCAGCGTGGTTCAGGGCTTGTGACGGATGAATCACAGAATTGCCCATAGACTTTGCAGAGGCTTTCGCTCCAGTCTTTGCAGCTCCCAACGCCTTGCCACCTACTGTTAATAGTTTACTCCAAAATGACATATTCTATCGTTTTTTGTTATTTCATTATTTATTTGGCCTCATATCTTCCTTATCTGACATTACAATTCCCGACAAAACTTACTATGCCTACCTTCATCCTCAACTTAGAAAGGCTTAAAGAGGTTTATCTCAGCTTATTGCTAAGGCATCACGTTTCGTCCGGCTTGTTTCCATCTTCTTTTTGCAGCATTCACGATTTCTTGTTTGTTGGCTTTTTGTGGCTTTGATCCTTCGTCTATCTCCAACCATATATCACCCATACTTGTGTACTTCACAGCTTTTGTCAGTCGTTGCAGTTTCCTATTCATCACTTTCAATTTCGGACGAATTCCAAACACTACTTCCATACGTTCTTTCTCTGTCATCTTATTCTTTGACAGACATACTGTTCGTATGTCATTTACGATTTCTACGCTGTTCAGTATCAACTCACGATAGATTTTATTGCGCTTGGTGGATAACGCTACGGCCAATCCATTACTCGGATGGGCATCCAGTTGTTTGATTAATCCACCCATGTTATTTGTGAGCTGCGTCACCTCATGATAGAATCCGTATACCTGCGCTGCATAACATACAATCGATCGAAACGAGTCAAGGTAGTTGTTGAACTCTCGATGCAAGTCTGTAGTTGCCTTCACTTCTTCCTTTGTCCAGATATGCCCTGTGGTCATCATCAACATCACTTGTTCTTGGTTCTTCAACTGTTTCTCTGCCTTGTTGGTGTACATCAGTATCATTCCCGTCAACGTCGGGTCTGACTGGGCATAGGTTTTGTCAATGCTCAGTAGCATCACTATCACCACAGCTCCTATATATTTTACAACTCCCATTTATTCCATTGCTCTTTCGTACAACATTGTATTTGTCCTATCTTACTTATCCGTCCAATCCTGTTCATTGCATAAAATTTTTCATCAATGGCTTAGTCAGCATAAAGAGGCTTAGAAAGGCTCATTCACCTACAAACAGCCAATTACACGCTATGAATCAGTCTGCCCAAAAAGGCTCAATAAGGCTTATTCCTACAAAGGGTTCTTATTCTCCTGTCACTTGCGCTGCTCTTCGCCATCGTCCCATTGCTTGCCTTGCAACATCTGCATTGTTTCTGTCTATCATTCCTGCCGTAGCATTATTCCATACGTCATTGAATGTATAGTAGCGTATGCTCAGATACAACCGGTGGAGTTTCTTACTGAAACTGCTGAGTTTGTCATTCAGAGCCCAAAGGGTCTTGCTTCGGTCTGCTCCTGTTATCATGTTCTCGTTACCTCCTTGCGATACGGCATCGTTCAGCAAGGTAAAGACTGATACCAATTCTGTAGCTGTCTCAATATACAGGTTGTTCATTGACATACTCGCAACAATGCCTTGCGGATTATTGTTGATAGCTTTGCGCAACTTGCCCAAAGTGATGAAGATTCTCACTCCGTCATCATATAGATGGGTACAGGCTTTCAACGAAGAGGCGTAACCGCTGATGTCTTTCAAATAGCTGTTGTATTGTTTCTGCCATTTGTGCATTTGATTGAACTCGGCTGCAATGGTATTCTGTAATATGGCTGTTTTCTTCTGACCATTGATCTGACTGTCTATCTGCTTTTCCAACAGTTCATTACCCTCTGCCAGTGCCATCCATTCCAATGGATTTGATGCAGTTATCTGTGCCTTTTCCATTCATGGCTGTTCCCAGAGCTATTCCCATCACCAATATCATTCTTCTCATTTTTACCTCCTCATTCCTCCTGGTTTTCTTTCGTCTGGTACTCCCAATGGTTCGAATTCTCCTTCCAATGATTTGATATGCTCCTCACTTGGTTTGTCCAACAACACATCATTCCAATCTTTTGCCCACATGGGGATTGGCATGACTCTAACGTTGTCTGGATTTATACCTTGCTCTTTCGCAATTTGTTTGAATAGCTCCACAAATTCACGTCCTGCCTTATCGTTATCAAAGCATAGATAATGTTGAGCTTGCGGTGTAGCTTCCAACATTCCTTTTATCTGTCCTTTGGTTGGTGAACCGCCCGTAGATACGTATATGCCCTTACGTGAAAGCTCGGGATTTTGCTTTATTGCCTCACGGTGTATCTGATAAAATGACATTGCATCATAGGCACTCTCAAACCATCCGACACCACCGACACGATCCAAAGGCTCGTTCTTCAAGTTGGCTATCCACAGACCTTCACTTCCATTGCTGCCCTCGGCCTTGCCTTTATATGTGCTGCTTCCATCCATTCTTGGACGACCGCGTTCTTCCAGTCCGACAATGGTGTTGTCTCCCGGCTTGGTCAACGGAAAAGCCAAATTGGTATATTTCAGTCCGTCGTTCCTGCGTTTGGTCGCAAGAACAAAGTGCTTGTTAAAGGCATACTGTGTATACAGGTCTATACCTCTTGGCTTGAAGTAGAAATAGAATGGCTTTTGGGTGTTTCTATCTCCTGTGTCAAACTTCAACAAATCATAGTCTTTTAATGAGAATGGCTTACTTGCAGCTTTTGGTGCCAATATCGGGTTGTAGTGCTCTTGCACTGGATTGTTCAACAAGCGGTTGCATACCAAGTTTACCAATCTGTCCGTGGACATTCCTGCTCGATATTCGTCAAATTTTTCTGGATGTTCCTTGATGAAGGAGATTACATTATACAGTTTCTGACGTGGTGGCTGAAAACAGCATTGACCGTTGGGTGTCACCAGAAATTTATCCCCATGCACACGCCTTCCGTCACTGTCTGTCCGCACATACGACGGATAGCGCAATCCATCTCGTTTATTCAGATGATAACCTGCATCCACGAGCACGTCTTGTATGCGCAATCGCTGCAAGAAGTCATTGTATGTCAAATCTCCGTTCATTAATATCCTCGTCGTATTTCTGTTATTTCCTGATTCATCTGTGCTTCGAAATTTCTCGCTGCCACCTCATTGGGCATGTCTACTCCGGGCTTGAAGTAGGGGCGTGGGGGATGTCTTCCTTCCGTGCAATCTACATAGAGGGGATGATGGCTCATTCCATGCGCAACTTCTGATGTTACTACGGCTCCTGCTGCCAAAGCTGCAAAGATTTTGGTTCCCAATCCAGTGCTGGCTTCAGGACGTGACTTCATGTCCACTTCCTTAAAGATGTTGGAAAAGAGCTTCATACGGTGATAGTCATCCACTGCCATAAACTTATCATATTGTTTCTGGCTTATTTCATGACTGATGGATTCTCCGTTGATAATGGCTGTTATGCGGTATTTCACATCGCCCTTTTCTTGTTGCTTTGCTGATTGTCCCTGCTCTTTTGCTTGCTCGCTTGCTGCAACTGGTACTTCTGTATTCTGTATCTTTTCGACATATATTTCGTCCACTTGCACCTCACGTCCGTTCTTTACTTCTCGGTACCAACCTTTACTTTCGTCCAATAGCTTCAGGTCTTGTCCGTTTACCGATGCGTCACCATGAATCTGTGGCTCTCGCTCCACGGTCAGTTCTTCGTCTTGTCTGGCTTCAACGACTGGTTGCTGTCGTTGCTCCATTTCTTGCTGCACTTCTGGACGCAATCCAATGTTGATGCGCTCTTTGCTGTTCAGCATATCCATGGTAACCTTGTCTGCAAAGTCATCTTTGATTACATTGTTCAGTATGTTCAGTCGTTTGTCTATTGGCATTTGCTTGATGGAGTTGTTGGTCAGCGCCTTCAACTCGTCTTCTTTCAAGTCATACACCATATCTACATTCGTGGCTTTTGACTGGATGGTAAGCGTTTTGCTCTGCTCATCAATAATGATACCATGCGATGAAAGACATTCCTGCCATTTCTCGTTGGAGAAATAGACTGGGGATGTTATCAACTCCTTGTAGGGTTTGGCTGGTTCATTACTTCTTGGTCTGCTTACCACTGGTGTTACCACTGCTTGCAGATTTTGCAGTACATCTTGACTTACAACTGGCTGTTGCGCTTGTCCCTTATAATAGAACCCGTAACCGCCTGATTGCAGTTCGCCTGGATTCATTCTTCTGTCCCAACGCTCTGACACCATTGGGGCTTGTGGATAGAACAGTTGACCGCCAACTCTTCGGAGATGCCAGCCATCCTGCATTCTCGGTGTCCATCCCAAAAAGTGAGGAGGGTGCATACAATACCCTCCTGTTCGTCCATACTCACCAATTCCTACACGATACCCATGTAGTCCCATTGCTACACGTCCGTTGGCATTACGGGCATGCACGAAGTTCTTAGGCAGATAAAAGTCATTGCCTACAACACTCGTGAAGGCATTATAGGCTGTCTTGTTGGCATAGCTGGTTCCCCAGTCTGTCAATGCAAGCATTTGCTTCTCGGTGAGTCTGTAGGTGAGCAACGGACTGTCATGTCCCTGCACTGCCAACTGATACCCATTGCCATCGGCAATGATGTGCGCTTGCATACCATTGCGCATAAGCAGATCACGCAACTCTGGGGATATGTCCATCTGCCTTGGATTCAATTGTTTTCTTATCGCCATTCTTTTTTCGTGTTTTTAGTGATACTTCTACGCATCCCCTCGCTCCAGTGCTTCTTCCAACAATTTGTCTTTATATGCTACAAACTGTCTCGCACTGTCCTCGCAGATGCACAATCCCTTGTTTAAGCAGTACTGTGTGTATTCTTCCTGCCATTCCTCTGAGTAATGGTTGACATAATCCAACCAACCATATTCTCCTTTCTGAACTTTTTCTACCAGTACTTCCTCTGGATAATATTTGTTCTTTGCCATTCTTCTTGTATGATTCTACTATTCTTTTTTAATGATGTCCGATTCTCGCAAGATGTCCCTCTCGTTTGCGTGACAACTCATTCCACAACTCTTCTGTATAATCATCCTCACTGACATAGTCCAGATTACCGTCATCGTCCATCACCCAACAGCCATAACATCCGAATGTGTATTTATCCCATTCTCTTTTGGTCTGCTCTTGCCATTTCCGGTCATCACCTTGGCATAGTCTGATACCTGTGCTTTCATTCAGGTCAATGCCAACTGTCACAGGGTCTTCGTCCATTACGAATGTAAGCGGTTCACCATGCTGGATGACTTTTACTTCTGCTGAACTCAGATGCATTTCTCCTGACAGTACTTGCAGGTTGCGACCAATGACTGGTGTGGGGGCATACATCACTTGGTTGGTCTCTGCATCCAACTGCACGAATGCTTTGCTCTGTTTCCCGTCAATCATCATATCTGCAAGGATGGCTTTTCCTGATAGCAACTGCTTCTGTTGTTCCTGATCATATTGCGCCAAAGGTGCTTGGCTCAGTACTGGATAGAACATTACGTCTACCTTACCATCTTCCATGCGTACAAAAGCGAAACGTGTTCGACTCTTGATAACATTCTCATTTTCATCCTCCACCTGTATGGGTAGTACTGGCGAACGTCTTCCCTGACCAATGTCTTCCAATACATGCATGGGCAGGTCTTCAATCATTTCTCGTGTCAATCCGTACTTGGCAAGTGTCTCATACGGCACTTCATGTTCTTCTATTCTTGCTTTCATATTTGATTGTATTTATTGATTTTCAACTGTGCAGTCTTTTGCCTTCAACGCAAACATACGCCACACATCAGCAAAATTATATTGGAATGAGGCCATTACAAGAATATCGCTCATTATTGGAGCTTACATTTATGCTAATTTATAATTCAAGTATGATAATCAATGAATAATCATACTTGATTCTTATTTGATGTTATATTTTCGTTCCTTCAATCTTCGCAGTTTTGCCTTTCCTTTTCCTAATACTACTTTTGTCTACATGAAAAAGTTTTTATTGGTCTTCATAACTGCTGTCGGACTCTCTGGTTCTACAACAGTTCATGCTCAGTTCTACTCCGTAGATAATCATAATCGTCGTTACAAGGTTAAGGTCGTAACACCACAGACAAAAAAAGAGGCACCACTTTCTCGTGATACCTCTTCCATTAAGCAGCCATCAGTCATTGACTCGACGGCTACCAATGATTTTACAACAAATAAGCCTGTTACTGTAAGCTCACAAATCTCGTTTCCTCTTCAAAATATCTATATTACGTCACCATATGGCTACCGCAATGATCCATTCACTGCCAAGAGAAAGTTTCATAACGGTATTGACCTGCGTGCCAACTATGAACCTTGTTATGCCATACTTGATGGTATCGTAGAATGCATCGGCAATGACAAACGTTCTGGCAATTTCATTACTCTTCGTCATGGTAACTATACTATCAGCTACTGCCATCTCTCACACATTCTCGTTCCACAAGGTAGACCTGTCCAGGCAGGTACTCCAATCGCCATTACTGGTTCCTCTGGTCGCTCCTCAGCCCCACATCTTCATTTGTCCATAAAATACAAACGTAAGTCTATAGATTCCAAGGTGTTATTAGACTACATCATTCATTCCAAAGACTCAAAATTTTGGTGTCAGGGTGTAAATCAGTAGAAAAGATTTTGGTATTAGGGTATAAACACGCAAAAAAGATTTTGGTATTAGGCAGTATTTTGGCAAAATAAATTTTGGTATTAGGCTTTTTTCATGTAATTTTGTGGACAAAAAGGGAATAATGGCAGATATAATATTCAAGCGTAAAATCTATTCCAAACTAAAGGAATGGAAAGAGACCTCTAAAGGCAAAACGGCATTGCTTTTAGAGGGAGCGAGGCGTATAGGAAAGTCTACTATTGTGGAAGAATTCGCTCAAAAGGAATATCGCTCATACATTTTGATAGACTTTAATGAAGCTTCGAAAGGAGTAAAGGGACTGTTTGATGATTTGATGGACATTGATTATATTTTTCTGTACTTGCAGAATATTTATAAGACCACATTGTATGAAAGAGAGTCTGTTATTATCTTTGATGAAGTGCAGCAATGTCCAAAGGCTCGCCAGGCAATCAAATATCTAATCAAAGATGGTAGATATGATTATATTGAAACAGGATCCCTTATTAGTATCCGAAAGAACACTAAGGATATCAGCATACCCAGTGAAGAATATCGACTTGAAATGTTCCCATTAGATTATGAAGAGTTTCGATGGGCAATGAATGATGATACAACTATGCCTCTGATGCGAAAGTTCTTTGAAAGAAAGATGCCATTAGGTGATAGCTTGAATCGTCAGAAAATGCGCGAATTGAGGTTGTATATGTTGATAGGAGGAATGCCACAGGCAATCAATGCCTATTTAGACACAAACAATTTGCAACATGTTGATATGGTTAAACGACAGATCATACAACTATATGCAGACGATTTCAGAAAAATAGACCCTACTGGGAGAATTTCAAAATTGTTTATGGCTATACCGTCTCAGTTGAGTCGTAATCTGTTGCGTTACCAACCAACACCTGTAGTTGGAAAAATGGGGGCTGACAAAATCGACGAGATGATTCTTTGCTTGGAAGACAGTAAGACTGTAAACGTGGCTTATCATGCGGATGATCCCAATGTTGGAATGTCATTGACAGCTGATTATGGAAAATATAAGTTATATATAAGTGATACTGGATTGTTTGTGACATTGGCATTTTGGGATAAGAATTTTACGGAAAATATCATATATCAGAAACTGCTTAATGATAAATTATCTGCTAATCTGGGATATGTATATGAAAATTTGATTGCGCAAATGCTTCGTGCTTCAGGCAACAAACTGTTTTACTATACTTTTCCTAAAGATGATACCCATTCTTATGAAGTTGACTTTCTCTTGTCAAGAGGCAACAAACTTTGCCCTATTGAAGTAAAATCGTCCGGATATAAGACTCATGCGTCGTTAGATGCTTTCTGTCTTAAATATTCAGATAGAATAAGTCAGCCATATCTACTTTATACGAAGGATTTTCATAAAGACGGGAATGTATTGCTAATGCCAATTTATATGACTCCATTGCTATAAATCTCAAAGGCGGATGCCCAAGACTCTCCATCTTGCACATCCGCCTTTGTCTATACTCAATTTATGAAGCTACTTCTTCACTCCGTATATCTCATAATCCTTCTTTCGTCTTTCTACTATCGGAGGATTCTTCCCGTCATAGTACATGTCAAACCATGTTGACGATTCTTTTGGTTTCATACTATCACTCAGCACAAAATGTTTACCGTCCAATGACCGTTGCTGTATGTAATAATGGTATTTTCTATATGTCGTCTTGACGAATACCTCTCTTGATCCCAGAAAGCAAATGTCATCGTACATCCTTATCTCTGCTCTTCTGTAAGTTTCACCATTGTTTCTTCCACGTCTCATATACACTCCACCAATCTTCAAGAAATCCAGAAAACCAATGGTGACAAATTCTGGCTTACGGGTTAAGCAGGTCATATTCTCCAAATATACCCAGTATTCCTTGCCTTGCTCCGTAAAATGAAGCAGGGCGTTGTCCTGCAGCTCTGCAAACTCATACGTCTGTTCTGGCTTTTCCATTGGTTTGTACAGTTCTGTGCGTACAAGGTATTTGCCTTCTCTGTTCTGAACTATTCTTATACCGTATGCCTGGGGGTATATCTTAGCATAACTGCCTAATGACTCCCATTTATCCAGCCAATTTCTTCGATAATATACTTGGTAATTGTTTTTCGTGACGCAGGTGACTCTCAGATTGGCAGGTTCTTTATAGTCAGCTAATTGTGTTCTGCATCCGATGTAATCTATTTTTATTTCTGGACTGAAAAAAATTATGTACTGTTTCTTTTCCTCTTCAAACTGCTTGACTTCTTCTTCCCATGTGTTTCTCTTTTCTACTAATTCTTCAGCTGTCATAGGATGTAACATGGTATCCCAAGCCTTGCGCCATGCCAAACCTCCTTGCTCGTCTTCCCAAATCGACAGGTCTTCTATTTTCTCCTTGAACATGTATAGTCTGTCTGGCTCTGATGGCTGCACAAAGAAATTGCGGAACCGCAGCCCTTCGTCTGTCCCATTATTCAACACATTCCGCAATACAAAACTGTTCTCGTCCATCTGACGTGTCTTTACTCTCGGATAGAGGCGCAACCCGTCTGTAGTGGAAAACTCCATAAAGCCATGTTTCTCGATTCTCGGACGCTTGAAGTATCGCACACCATTACGCAAGTCCATCCAGGGGCGTTCTCTGTCTATCTTCCGTCGAGAATACAGTTTGGTTATTCCGTATGCTTTCAGTTCTACCTTATTATATTCACATGCCAGCACTTCCTTGCCGTCCTTATCCACAACACCAGACAGACCTTCCTTGTTGCTGACTATCTCGTAGCCGTATGCTTCCTCCAAGTCCATACGTTGCCCCTCATGTGTCATCACGGTAATTAACTCTGTTCGTGCGTCCGAAGTGATTCTCTCTTGTTCGTTGCAAATGGAATAGGCTATGTTATACGGTCCTTCTATTTCCTCTGTCAGAATGCCTTTACCAGCGACACGTCCCTCAAACATGGCTTGCCAATCTCTGTCATCTGACGGGAGTCCAAACAAACGGTATAGCCCGACATTGTCCAATATCAAGCAAAACTTCTTGCCCTCAAACACACGCATGCCACGTCCTACTTGCTGCAGGTACCTCGCCAACGACAGTGTGGGTCTCGCCAACTGAATGAATTCTACATCGGGACAGTCAAAACCTTCACCAAACAAATCAACGTTCACCAACACTTGTATGTTGGCTTTCTGTTCCACTATCTTATCCCTCACGTCTGCCTTAGAGTCTGCACTTAATGTTTCATCTAATAGCTTAGTAAGGCTCAAAGAGGCATAGTTAGGCTTACTATCAATGCTTGTTTCCTTAAACCTTTCAATGATTGCCTTTCTTTCTTCAAGCGGTGTCTTGCTGCTTATCGCCACTGCATTTATGCCATGCTGTCTGTACGCTTCTGCTATATGCTCCGCATGGGCTATGTCTATGGCGTAAGTGATGCCTTTCTTGTTTGCAGCATATCTTATCACCGTATCGCAAAGCCTCTCGATACTTGGCTGCACATTCATTTTCTCACTCATCTCTCTCAGCGAGAAGTCTCCGTCGGCACCTCGTTTCTTCAGCGAGTTCACCATGCGCCAGTCATCGCTGTCCTCTCTGATGGACATATAGTCATACAGCGATAGCCACCCATCGGCAATAAACTTCTTTGCTGACCACGACTGCAGTAGCACGTCAAACAAATCGGTGAACCCTCGTTTGGTCAGTCGGCAGGGCGTGGCTGTCAGTCCAAGTTTCTTTGCCTCAGGATAAGCATCCATCACCTTCTTGTAGGTTTTCGCCACGGCATGATGCGCCTCGTCGATTACTATCAATGATGGAATTTCCTCCATTTCTTGATAGTGTCTCGACAGCCATTGTATCGACATTACTTTTATGCGGGAATCATCCAATAAAAGGGAAAGAGCAGTGCCAGAAGTAGAGCAAGGACTGCTTAGCATGGTTTCAAGCGTTTCTCTTATCTGTTCTACCAATTCACGCCGATGTACCACAATCCACACCCATGTATTTTCCCCTTTTAACTTTTCACTTTTCACTACTTCTGCAAGAAGTATCGTTTTTCCCGTACCTGTCGGCATCTGCACCATCACGGATTGACACGACCGAAAAGCCGCCTCAATTCGTTCACTCATTTCTCTTTGATAGTCGTATAGCTGAATATCCTTCATATCAGTATCTCCTCGGCAAATATGCTGAGGGTATCTCTTTCATTTTTCGTGGATTCTTTCCCCATACGTCCTGCAACTTCAGATACCATTGTCTTCCTTTGTTGTACTCGCCCTCCACGTAGTACACTTTGTCTGGTTCTTCCTGCAATATCACATATTGTTCCATAAACATGAACATTCTATTGTTCACGGCACATCCCCAATCGCGCAGCGGCATGCCGGCGAGTTTCTTGTTCTTGTAGAAATAGTAGTTGTAATCTACCTTCAGCAGTTCCATAAATCCCATACGTTCCACTTGCGGACGCTTGTCAAACTCTTGCATGGTATACAGGTTTACCCATGTTGTCTTCTTTTCTCCTTCAAACACTACCTCTGCTATATTGTCATCGGAGAGCTTCACTTTCTCCAGTCCTCTTAGGATGATGTGATTGTTGTTATTGCTGATTGCATACTCGTTGCGCATGAAATGCTCACAGACGTATGCGTCCTTGCTGTTGAACTCCTTTCCCCTGTTCTTGTTTACACCATAATAGACGTATGTCACCATATAGTACTCGCCATTCACTTCCTGCTGTATGCTGCCTTTCTGCTGCTTGCGCTTCTCGCCTATTATGTAGGTAGGTTCTTCTACGGGTATTTCGGTCAACTGGTTGTCGTTGTTATCACACGGATAGAAGTACTGCTTGACGATGCCTGTGGCACGTTCACTCCATGGATTTCTCCTGCCGACATACTCCATGCGCTCACTTCTTTCATGCAGCGCATAATAGCGTGTCACGCCATCCACCGTTCGGTATACCATTCTCCATCCCAAACGCACATCATTGGTGGTCTTGTAGATGCCTTGCTTTTCTATCGTTCGGATATAGACTCCATCACCAATATATCCGCATTCCGTCTTGCGCAAGTTGCGTATCGTGTGGTACATATCTGACAGTTCCTGCATCTGTGCCTGTACTCTGGGGGCGTCATGACGTGCTATCACTACCATGATGTCGTTGTCAATGTCTATCCGTTCTCTCTTCTGACCGCTGTAGCATGCTCCAATGGTTTTCAAAGCAAAGTCTTTTGCCATATTTACCTCGCCCATGCCACTCTGGTTGCCATGGAACATCGCTATCCAGTTCCATTCCGTGGTGGGAAGTCCGAACAGTCGGTACAGTCCGACATTATCCAGGATGATGCAACATTCCTTGCTCTTCGCCACACGCAGACCACGTCCTACCATCTGTAGGTATTTCGCCAACGACAGTGTGGGTCTTGCCAACTGGATGAACTCTACATCGGGACAGTCGAAACCTTCACCGAACAAGTCCACATTCACCAACACCTGAATGTTGCCCATTTGTTCTGTTGCCGTACCTGTCTTATCAGTCTGACCACAATTTTCCGTACTCAATAGTTTGTTATCAGCATCATTCTTCCTCTCCATCGGCATAGAAAGGCTCAAAGAGGCACAATTAGGCTTACTATCAATGCTTGTCCCCTTAAACTTCTCAATGATGCTCTTCCTTTCCGCCAACGGTGTCTTGCTGCTTATCGCCACGGCTTCTATTCCTTGCTCTCGATAATACGCAGCAATATGCTCTGCATGTTCTATATTGATGGCATACACGATGCCTTTCTTTTCTGCCGCAAATTCCTTTATAGTCTGATACAACCGCCCAATGGATGGCTTGCAGTCCAACACATCCTGCATCTCTGCAATGCTATAGTCTCCGTCGGTGGCTCGTTTTGACATTCTGTCAATCTTCTTCTGGTCTTCACAGCTCGGATTGAGCGACACATAATCGAAGTCTGACAGATAACCGTCCTTGATAAAGTTGAAAATGGAGTGGGAAGTAAGCAGTACTTCAAACAAATCGGTGAAGCCCCGTTTATTGAGTCTGCAAGGGGTGGCGGTCACTCCGAGTTTCTTTGCCTCTGGATAGGCATTCATCATCTCGGCATAGGTCTTTGCCAGGGCATGATGTGCCTCGTCTATCACGATGAGTGTTGGTCTTTCCTCCAGTTCTTGATAGTGTCTCGACAACCACTGTATAGAGAAAACTTCTATAACGTTTGATTTTTCTCTTTCGGCATCAAGAGAAGTGCCTAATCGTCTCTCAAGCGTTTCCTTTATCTGTTCTACTAATTCACGCCTATGTACCACAATCCACACACATGGATTCTTCACTCTTCGTTCTTCTCTCTTCACTACTTCCGAAATAAGAACGGTCTTTCCTGTTCCAGTAGGCATCTGTACCATCACAGATTGGTGCGTCACAAACGCATCCTCTATCTGCCGTAACATATCCTTCTGGTATTCGTACAACTGTATTTCTTTCGTCATTTGTGTCTTTTTTACAAATTATTATCTACGCATCAAATCAATTTCATGCGCTTTATCTCTTCCATGTTTTCCTTGATGAACTCACTGACTTTTTTGCCGTTGTTTGGGTATATCACGGTTATTCGGATGCTGTCATCCAACACCCCATACACCTCGTCCATCAATTTATTGAATGGGCTATCCTTACATATATCCGGCAACCATAGTATCACGTCTCCACGCTTTACGGTTACATGATAGTCCTTTATCAGATAGTGTCCCACCAATTCCCTTATCTTCTTTTCTATTTCAACACTATTCATAACTTTTCATAGATATATTTGATTCATCCAACACCCACTGCCCACTAAAAGGGCAAAGCCCCTCTCGGCACCCCATAATCGGTACAACTCTCCATTCCTTCTATCTCTTTCCACGCCTCATGCAAATAAACATTCACATCCTCAGGCAGTTTTCCTTCTTTCGCCAATCGTTCAAACTCCTCCACCATGTCTCTTATGGCATATTCTGGACTATACATATCATCAAAATACTCCCAGTGCCTGTCTATCACAAAGTGTCTGCACATGGATTTCGTCAGTTACAGGAACATCAATGCTGCCGCCTGGTATTCTCCAACGGCAAGCAACTTCTCGATATTCTTGTTCTCTTCCAACATCAGCTGCCAGATGCTATAACAATCCCAATCCACATTTCTTCTGTTGAAGATATTCTGTTCATAGTCTTTGTTCAGTGGTATCAGCGACTTGGCTTCTTTCTCTGCCTCCAGCATCTGTCGCTCTTTCTCCCATCGCCTACGCTCTGCATCTTTTGCAGCGCGTTCTTCTTCGTCATTCATCTCTCGCTCGATCTTCACGGGTTCTCCCGAGAATTTCTTGCTTGGTGCCAACATCTGTATATTGTTCTGCACTCGTTTGAAATCATCAAACCGCGACAGATGCGTAAAGATATATGTGAATACCTCTTCTCGCTTCTCCTCGTTGTTCCATGCTGCCACACTATCTACCAATGCTGCAAAGCTCGCGTATATCAGTTTGCCGATACGTAGCTTGTATTCATTTAGATAATCTCTAATGTCATCCCTATATATCAGCAAGGGCAGGTGTTCGCACAATCCCATGGCAATGGCATATGCTGCGTCTGGCCGTCCTTTTGCCAACACTGCTGGTATCGATTTCTTCTCCCAACGCTCCAATAGTCGTAGCATATACATGAAGTCGTCTTTGTCATCAGGGAAGAAGGTCACCACTTGTTGAAAGTACTTGGCGTATGCTTCCTCCAGGTCTATATACAATCCCTTGGGCACATAGTCTATCTTCGGACGTTCCATACAGCTTCGTCGTCTGCGCACCTCGGCTGCTTCATCCAGATTTTTCTGATGAGCAAGACGTTCTTCTTTGTCTCTACGAACCGTCTCCAACTCTTCTTGAAACTCTGCTGTCTGCATGGTCTCCGCACATAGCAGCATGTCTATCTTCTTTGACAGGTATCTGCTCCATGCCTGATAATTGCTTTCATCCACGCAATCGGGGCAGGGTATACCACTCATGTTCCATGTATTCTCAGACAGGTAGAAAATCATGCTATATCTTTTCTTTTTGCTCATATTCTAAGTTTTATAAGGAATATGGGGTGATAGTATATATGAAAGGGTCTTGACATAAACCATAAAAACATTAGGGACATATCCTCAAACAATATATACAACATCGTGTCAAACTGTTTTTATTCTGTTTATCACTGTATCTGTTTTCCGATGCACAGTTTTGTAATCACCAACGTTTTCCGTTTATTGCTATATCTGTATTCCTTGTGGATGGCGCAGTTTGTATGCTCCAACGGTTTATCTCGGTTTATCGCCAGTTTGTTTTTCTGAGTGGCGTGTGCGCCACTACTGATGTGGGTCGGGCCTTCCGTCGAGAGTTTACTCTCGTAAGGGAAGTGCGAACCACAGCAGTAAGCCGAAGGCTCAGAAAAACAAACTGGTGTTTTTACTCCGTTTTTGTCTAAGTCCACTCAGTATCCGGTTTTTGTTTAACCCCATTCAGCAGTAGGTTTTCATCGGTTTTTGTTTTTATCAATCTCCAACAAGTATTCATACCCAACCACAAACGTGTCTCTCTTAGCATCCCCATACAGAAAATCCTCGAAACTGGTAAATGAAGACTGAAACATCTGCCCATACAGCATATTGATCGTGTTAATATGCCAAACCACAGCATTACTATATCGTTGCTCTGTACGCTTGTCTTTCATAACAAGTGTCAGGATATGGCATACAGCCTCCAATAGGAACTCATAATACGAGCAATGACTCTCTCTGTCTGGCTCAAAGTAATCCACATCCTTACAGTGTAGCCTTGCAAGTCGTTCAAGAAGATAAAAAGCGTTTCCTGCCGCCTCCTCATTCTTGCCATCTTCGTATTGCTTCATAAAGACTTCAAGCAATGGAACATATGCCATAGCTGCCTTTTTACCATCATTCCACGTGTTTGGTTCTATCCAAACCTTGTCGATTTCCTCACGCATGGTAGGAGTGAACTCTATAAAACTGTAGTTCTTCCATGACTTCACCGTGCGCATGTCAGCAGGATACTTGTTCGGATGATTACACTTAATGTCTTGCAGCATATGTCCAAGTGTCTCTGCCATACACTTGGCATGCATATATCGTTCTTCATCTGTCTCACTGGCTGCATAGTCACAACAGTCCGTGTACCATTCTTCATGCGGAAGATCACTCTCCACTACATATTTACGGCTATCTATGGCTTCAGACCAATAGGTCAGGTAGCGGATTAGTACGTCATGAGGCAATGCCTTTAGCTCTTCTGCGACTATCTGTATTTTCTTGTCTACAACCAAATCGTAATAATCGCCTTCGGCGTTGTAGACGAAATCAAATGAGTCTTTGTGCATGTTTTTTATTCTGTTGTTTATGCTTCTTTGTGCAAAGAAGATGATGGTTACTCGTCTCTATTGTTACTCTCGAAAATCAACTTCAGATATGCTGGTCTGCTGTCATAATCAATATTTCATTCTATTTATCAAACATCTGAAATTTTGATATATTTCAGTTTCCGACATATTAAGATATTCTAATGTGTTTCTGATATTATATTGTTTATTGTAAGGCGCATCACTCTCTGTAAGAATTCTTTCTTTGGGTATTGTTGATAATATTCTCCTTCCATTAGTCGATTTCGTCATGGCTTCATTTACGGAGAAATAATATCCTGCTGAGATGATTTTTGTTATCAACGATATGCTTCCTGAATACCAATGAAAAATAACGTTTGGTATTCTGTACTCTAAAAGTAAAGCAAGTAACTCTTTCTCTGCTTTTCGAGAGTGTACACTTACAAGCTTATGGGTATCACCGGATATTTTAGAAAGGATGTGTCTCAAACTTTTTATTTGAATGTCTTTCGAGTTTGAATATGCAGAAGAAAAATCCAACCCTATTTCTCCTATGTATGAAGTAAAATTAACGAGACTGTCAAACATAGGCAATTCATGCTGTGATGTGGCTGCCAACTGTGGATGAAAACCTAATGACAAGCGTATGTGTTTATATCCCACGACATGCTCTTTTCCTATTCTATAATGACTTGGCAGATTTGTCATTCCTATAATTATGTCACCTTGATTTTCAGCCTTGCTAATATATTCTGTAGGATTTTCCATCATATCATAATGGCAATGTGTATCTATTGTCATACGATTCCTGCTTTACCTTTGATTTCGGGAGTTCCTTTCCTTGCAATCCAATCTTTTACTTGCTGATATGAATGTAACGCTAACGACACATAATCATCGAGTTCCTGCTTGCTACGTATTCCATTCATAACGAGTTCTCTTCGGATGATATTTGCATCCATTCGATTCTTTATAAAATACAATAAGGCATTGAAATCATGGTTTCTTTTCTGTTTATGAATATTCAAATTGTACTTGGTTCCATGCATGACATCGGTTCCAACATATTCTGCTGAATCCAATCCTATAATATCTAAAGAAACTCTTCTATACAAACATGGCAGACACATTCCGCAATGAGTAATCTTTTTATTGCGTATAACGTCACCTGGTTTATCCCAATGACTATTATGCCCTCTTTTTGCACAAGAACATGATTTTGAGTATAATTGTCTTAATATTACACTCTTATTCACATCATTGTCACAGTCTTTCATCATGTCTGCTTTTGATTTCAATCTGTATGGATTATAAAAAGTATTGTTGATACCGACCAATTGAAGTGCTTCTTGTATTCGTTTTATGAATGTGGGATGAGTCGTCCTTGTACTGCAAGCACTTCTACGTCCGCTATCCAAAGGTATATTTATTGATATTGTTCCATTTTCGGGTACTATTAGTGGGGTGTTTGGTGATATTTTATGAGCTACGTATATTCCAGCGGCAAAAAACAACAATGACCTTGAACGAAATGTGCTTTCAGATGGAGTTCTCTTTACATTCCATGACTTAGGTTTTAGACCTGCATTTAGAAGCACTTGCTCAAATTTGTTTTGAAAAATGTTGTTTTCTCTGCAATATCCTAAAATGTTTTTTTGGTCGCTATGTTCTTTACCCAATTCCATATGAGAAACAAGCAGTATCTTTTTGTTGGCAGACAACGTATTTGTTTCATCAATAAAACCGATTAATGAGTCTAAACCACCAGAGAATAAAGCAACTTTTTCAAACTCTTGCAGGTCGTAATCTCTAATATTTTTTGTCGGATGATAATCATAAGGATTTGCTTGAACGAAATGTATGTTCCAATTGTCTCCAGTAAGAAAACTTATGGCTCTATTAAATGCTTCGCGTCCATGATTCATCATGGCAAGATTGATAACAGGAATATCCAACAATACTAAATCTCGTTTCCATCCATCATCAGAATATGACAGACGATGGACAGCTCTATCCACATTATATACAATCATGGCTAATACAAGAAAGTCAAAAGCAACAGATGTTGTGTCCCGCGAGAACTCCCATAGTTGTTTGGGGTCGAATTTTGTATCAACTGAGCGAATTTGTCCGTCAATTCCTCGGAAAGAAATAGTAAAGGTTCCAAATACTTCACTTATTCTTGACGGCGTATAATTGATGCTTATTCTTGTTTCCATATATCTAAAATTTCGGATGTTAATGAATCAAGATAATCTTTTCCGTCTTGGCTGTTGAAGTCGATTTGAGTCATTTCTTTGCTCAACTTCTCGTCCAATTCGTTATTCAACCATCCTCTGATCTCTCTCTTTATATCCTCAGGATTGCTACCTTTATCAAATATGTGACTTTGAAACAATTCCGCCGAGTATTCCAATATATACTCCACCTCAAAGGTTATAATCCATTCACAAATATCATCTTCATTTGCATTTTGAAGTCTTTCTTCAATTTCTTGTCCATCTTTGCAATCCGACAAAATATCATTCAGCACTTTATCCATAGCATAGGTTGCTGCTGCATCATCCATCGTGGAATCATTGTCTCCAATAATTTCATTCAGCAGTAACTCCTTAAAATCTTGTGGCGTTTTTGGCTTTTGTGCATCAGGTAAGTTGTCAACTCCCAAACTTGCTATAAGTCCATATTGCTTGACACCATTTAGGACGGCTGTCAATCTTGTAACAGCTCGTCCTCCTGCACGACCAAACGAACTGCCTCTACGACCTCCATGTCCACCGTTTCCACCGCCTCGATACAACCCATCACCAAGTGCCGTACCAAAGTTTCCTATAAATTTTGCATTTGTCGCAGATTTATTTCCTGTCCCATTTGCAATGCTCGTCATGGCACGTTTAGTGGCTGTCCAGTTGGGAGTCGATTTTAAATTATGAGATTGTGATGTACCCATGTTTATTGTCTTTGATTTCTTCGTTCTATAGCCCTTGACAAAGGTTTTGCTTTGGGCAATGCATCTATATAGTTACGTATTTCCTCACTTGAAGACTGCATCCTAACAAAAAACACATCTGCTTTTGCATCAATATTTTCTGTTCGTATATTGCTGAATAATAATTTAATTCTGTCAATGTTATTACTTAACAATAAATTGTTCTCGTCGCAATTCAGTATTCTCCAACAATTCTCTGATTTCGGATCTTTTCTTAGATTATCGTTTATCAAATGGATAATCATATCTTTTTCCGAATCGTCACAAGCATTAATAATTCCTGGCAATCCCCGTTTCATCGTAACAATCGTTTGCAAGGTACACAATCTTTGAAACAGCAACATGACTTTACTCGTGACCAACGAGGCTACTGGTTTTTCATTCTTCAATGCATCGCGTGCTACCCAGAAGTAATTTTGCAGATTTATATCTTTCAGAGACGGTTCTGAACTTAGCCATTGCTTCAAGTAGTCTGACGACCAGTTGTCTTTCCATTGTGGGTTTTGGATTCCCTCTTCTGTTTTTGCTTCTTGTTCTACGTCTCCCAATGACAAAACACCTCCATTCGCATTTTGAAGTTTATACAGTTCTTCAAATCGGGAATTATACAGTGTATTGTATTCCAGTACCATAATTTTGGTTAGCACATCGGGACGAATATCCCTAAATCCTGCTACATCTGCTAACTCTTGGCGTACATATAAAGTATTCAAAAATCGTTTGAGTTGCCTTGGATTTCCGTTTAAGAATTGCTTAATGATAGGGACAATTGGCAAACGATATTCTACAGCATAAAAATCAATATTTTGATTTTCTGGAATATTTGCCTTTATGTCATCTATATTGTATTTGGAATGCTTGTCTGTTTTTCTGAACTCTAAATATTTCTGATGTATTTGGTTGAAATGAATCTCATTCAAATGATTTTTGCATAGAAGAAGCGTAATGTAAGTCTCTTGTTCATTGTCGGACAAACGTGGCAGTTTATATGGCAATTGAATAAGTTTCTCCAAATAGTCAGAAAATGGACTGGATATATCCTCTTTCTTCATCTGAATTGGATAATGCTGACTTATGGCATATTCAATGATACGTTCATCCGCACCAATGACAAAAGCTGTTTTCTTTACATTCACAAATAATTTAACGGCCTCCAAGCAACCGATAATTCTTTTTGGATCACATCTATCTAAATCGTCAACATAGACAATAACGGCTTTATATCCCATGTCATTAACCAAATCCTCGAAAAGTTCTCTGAAAGTGGCAATGAATTTTGAAGTATTACCTTTGGTTACATCTTCAAGTAGGTTGTTATATTTATCCTTTCCCGTTATCTTATCTATGTCATCCTTTTTAGGCAGCCATTTCTTCAACCAACCAGGAGTAAGGTTGTCATATGCTTTTTTAAGAATGAAGATACCAACTTTCAGAAAGTTTATTCTTGCAAGTAAATCGTCTGCTCGCTCAAATACATCTTTCCGTGTGTTAATGTCTTTGTCTAGTGCTTCCAATATACTTTCTATCATTGTCAGTTTGGTGGAGTCATAACTCTCAAATTGCCAACTGTTGAAATAAACTTGGAGTATGATGCTATGCTGCTCATTTTGTTGTGACTTCTCCCATTCTTGTAGCGACTGCTGAAGCAATAACATCAAACTGCTTTTTCCAGATCCCCAATTACCAAACACTCCAATTGAGATAGGCAACATGGCATCATTCAATATTATCTTTCTGAGCAAGTCTGCATGAACTTGATAGCCTAATAAATCTTGCGTTGTTTCATTGTCTGACCACATAAAATACTGGTTTTAATGATTTATTTTATTTTGCATTCTCCACATACCGATATACATTCCTTTTCGTTCATCCATCAATAATCCCTTGCCTCCTTCAATATATCTATTTATTGGCTCTGATTGTTTCAGTGTTTCCATATCCCAAACAGATAGTATTCCAATCAATTCATACATCTCAAACCTTATTTCGCTTGCTTCATTCTCGTTTATACTGTTTAATGATACAGAATAAATGATACGCTCCAACATTACTTTCAGATCCGTAAAATTGTTTCCACTTATAATACCATTGTATATCAGTTTACAAATTATATCCAAGTATTGATAGGTTTGGTTTCCCTGCGATACTTTTGTATAACTTATTATTTCCTTTATGATTTCACTAAAATCTGTATTATCATGGAATTGACATAAAGCTAATGCAGCATCTTCTTTGACTTCTGATCTGGAAGCCATCAACATTCCACCAATTTCTTGTAAAAGCAAGTCGTGTCCTTTCTCATTAGTAATTCTGTTCAATGCGACAATGGCTTGCATCAATGGAATATTGTATTTAGTTCGGGTTCCTTCATATTCTTCTACAATCTTCTGTAAAGAACTTGCTGTTTCTTTCTTTATACCGATAGTTGCAAGTTGAATCAACATAATATTAATGGTATTGAACATTGGTTCTGTGAAATATCTCATTCCACCAAGAAATGTCATGGAATCATCTTTTAGCAAATCTGTTTTGTTTTCTGATAGAAATTTGCAGATGTTTTCAGCCAATACTTCTGCTTCTTCAGACTCTATATAGGAGTAAAAGGCACTTAGCAAAGATAAATCTTCATTAAAAGAACTAATTGTTACTGATGAGCCGTTGTATCGATAATTCTCAGACTTAAATTCTTGTACCTTCTTTTTTATTTCTTCCTTAGGATTTTTACTATCCTTCAAAGGGTTGTATGGCAGTAAATTGAACGAATAGAATGCATTTCCTTTATATTCTGCCTTACGTCGCCATTCAAATATAGCATCGTCAAGCATGGTCTTGTTCTTTTCATTTAAATGACGATGATAAAGTTTTATCAGTCTATCATATGCCCAATCTCTTATATTTGATCTGTAATCGTTGTCATCGATTTCTTCAGTCAATCCCTTTTTGATGATTTCAACAATGTCATCTGTCGCCAGATAGTCTGTTCCAAACAAGTCGGGCATCAAGACCTTGGATTGTATTCTGTCATTTTTGCTACACAATGGTAATCTGAACATTTCGGGGGCAATAGTTCCTGTAGCTTGCGGTGAAAGAGAGTTGTATATTGTTACCAATAAGTCATTGAATTTATCTGTTTCCCCCTTCTCTATGATTTCCGTTTTTACAAGGTGCAAAACTTTCATTATGTCTGTATCATCCAATGTTACACAAAACTTGACAAGCAACGGGATTATTGTGAATACAACTCTTTGGTAAGCACACTGATCTTTTTGTGCAATGGCTCTGTTACAGATTTTGTAAAAGTCTGAAAATAGTTTCTTTACACAACCATTCTCATCAATGCCAATTATAACGGTTTTGTCTATGACAGTATCTATAAAGAATCGATTTGAACTTCTTATTATATTGGCGATAACATATTGTGGACTATATGATATTAAGGCTTCAAACACCTTCAGCAAAGTGTCTTTATTTATACTATAGTTAGGCAGTCCCATAGGCATACCTATTGACTCATAAAGTAACAATAGACGCTTGGCATAAAGGTATTCATCAACAAATCCACTGCGTCCACTATGCCATGACTGAGTATGGTTGTTTATATTGAATCCTACAATCTCTTCGTGTGTAGGCTTGTTCTTGATATTATTTAGTTTATTTAAGAATAAGCGTTCCAACTCTAAACTTTCATTTATTCCCTCATCATATTCTAACAATCCCCAATGATCTCGCTCCCAATCATATAGTTTAATTCTTCTGCAAACTATTCTTTGAGCAGAAATCAGTATCTGGCGATTCTGAAGGTTGGCTGTTAACATTCTTCTTCTCAGGTCAACCAATATTGGTATTAGATATTTGGCTGCGTCTTTACGTCCATTAACTTCTGCAATAATTGATGCTTTCCACAATGAGGATTTTATATCAGAACGCCTTATATTCCAGTCTTCAAGCATTCGCCTTACATTTATATAATTCAATTCATAAAGGCTTGCAAGACATTTTTCAAAATAGAACTTGTTTTGAGTTCTCTCATCCATCAATTCATAAAAATCCTCTAATTCTCGGCATAAAGATACAAAATGTTTCTTGTCACATTTCTGCCGATATATTGATAGAAGCGAGACTTCCAAAGATAGCATCAAATCCACATATAAAGGAGGTTGCTTGTCCCAATACAATTTGATGTCTTCCAAAGCAGTTATATACCATGAGGCACCTTTGGGCGTAAAGGATACATCTAGTCTGAAATCCAATTCATATAAGAATTTTACTAGTGTTTCTTCTTTAATACCAGTAAAATCTAAATTCATATTGGGGAATATGGATTCCGTGTCGTCGAAATCTACATAATAAGCGTGAGGAACAACAATCCAGTCAGGGTATTTTTTTCTGATGTTTTCTAATTCTTCTGAACATTTTTTCAAAGTGACAGCAAAATCTTTTTCGTTTTTCTTATTCCATACATCATGAAGAATCTTACTTGCTTCAAATATAGAGCTTTTTGTTTCCTTTGGTTTCTTAGAATCTGAATCCGTTTCTGTCTTGTCATCAACTAAGTATGTAAGAAGAAAATCCAATGCCTCTTGTATATCACAGAATGTTTCTCCATTCTTCAGACATCCATCTAAATTGATGACATTTATATTCAATTGGTTTAGAAGGGAAATATTGGAGATATGTATATTCTTGTCATACGCAATCATATATACAGGAGTTTGGTTGTTGCCCATCACATCCCTTAACCATCCTAACCATGAAAGAAAATTAGGGTCATTGCCAGAGAACCCTATCAGACAGAATAGGTTTTCTACCAACGCCTGTCTCACGGTATTTACCATTTCTGGATGCAACTTGGGATATGTTCTGTAATCTTCTTCTGTTATAATATATGGATGTGTATGACGGAAACTTCCATGCAGTTTTATGATGCGTGGTGATACGCTGTACAACAAGGATTCTTTGTTTTCTACCAACGTATATGAACTTGCTGCAGAAGAATTTTCAAGCAATGTATCATAGTTGGTTGTGAATACATCGTGCCATGGAACAGACAACAAAGCTTCATGCAAGTAACTTGGCTTTAAGTTACTTGGTGATAAAGTATTTTCTATTAACTCATCTAAGACTTTCTTGCCGAAAGTAGCTTCAATCATGGATGCAAGTCTTATTGGAGATATAAACTTCAAGTCTGAATCTGTTGGCTCTTGACAGTAAAGTTTTTTGTAGAAGATTTTAGCCAATTCATTCCAATCTTTCATTCCTGCTTTATCTGTCGTCTTCCCATTTTTACTAAAACCGGCACCAACCATTACAGATGCTTGACCTGTAAAAACAAATCTCCTGATATGTTCCAAACGTGTCTTTACGTTAGCGTTGAGTTTAGACTTGTATTCTTCAAAAAGAGTCTCTTCCATAGCTTTAAATGGTTCTAATCTTTATTTATTTCAACGTTTCACTTCCATCTTCTCCATACTTGCCATCCTTTGCCTCATAGATAACAGATGGTTCTAGTACTTCAACGGTATGCCATGCTCCTTTAGGTATAACGCAGCCATAGTTACCAACAGTCGGATCAAGATGTATGCGTTCAACTTCTCGGAATCGTCTTTCATTAGTTACATTCATAGCATCCATACCTCTGTCAAATGACGAAGTATCTTCTTTTTTCAAAGATGACAAAAACGGATTCACCTCCTCATAGATGATTTCCACAAGTTTTCCACACAAAAGAAGTACATTCTCTGTGCTGTTGGGATGCCTATGAATTGGTACAACTGTTCCAGGCAATAGTGCATTCAACATTCGTTGACTGGTATCAGCCGAAGATGTGCGCAAATCAAAACTCTGACGCAATCTTGGATTCATTGTGGCTTGCTCAAAGAGCTTGCCTAAAAAGTCTTTATTAAATTCCATAATCATTCGTTATTAGGTAGGTGATGTGCCTTTCTTGGCACAAATAAGTAAACACAAAATAGCTTAATACTATTAAGTATATGCAGTAAAACAGAATTCTTAATCTTCATTATCTTCCAAAAATTGTAGCTGGTTTCATTAAATGACTCTTAATCTGAGCACAAAATGTAGAAAAAACACTATCGCTATACACAATCCTGTGTTTCCACAAATTGCTTTTCCATAATTTATACCGATTTATTACATAAGCAATACCCTTACTATCGTTAGCTTCATCTGTTGGATGTAGGATATTGTCAAGCACCTTGTCAATCAAGCCATGATTACATTTCTGAAAATCCTCATATTCATTAGGGATATGAAAAACGTCTTTCTCAAATGCCAGTTGCCTTATTGCAATAAACGCCATACACAAGATGAACATTTCCATTCCCATTTTTTTTGCAATGTTCCAGAAGTAATTCCAATCTATATCTTTATGTCGCTTTTCTACGAACAATGCCCAATCAAGCAGTTGACGTAAATTGAGATGCTCTGCGGCAAAATGGATTGCATTATGGCGTGCAATAAAAAGACAATTAAGCAAAGGAGAAGGGAATAGCAGTTTTGCACCATTGTCAAAAGTAAACTCCTCATTCCCCTTCAAAGCCAGAGTCTTGAACTCGTTTTCAATCCAACGGTTGGAATTATGAGAATGTACATTGACAAAATCAAAATGATTCTCTACCATTATGCCCTTATAGGTAAAGACAGAATGATGATGATGTGATTTGTCAACCAGTATTCCGAACTTTTCCGTCATTAACTTGTCTGCACATTCCCATGCAGGTCGGCTCTTCTCTTTACCTTCAGGATTCAGATGCATCAGATATATATCGATGTCTCCTGTTGGTCGATGATAGGGAATAGGCCAGTATTTCGATAATCCATAACCTTTCAACAACATCATCTGATAACCAGCTTCTCGATAGAAAGCAGCCAGTTCAGCAATTATGCTTTCATGTATGGTATATTGCCTTTCCATATTAAGCACCATACTGAGCCATTTTAGCTTATCCCTCTTGCCAATGCCTTTATTGTCTTGACAAGGCTCTGAGGCTAATGATTTATTCAAACCATCTAAAACCACAGAAGGAACACACTGTTTCATTGACATGTCAAACAATATGTTCCATTCTAAAGTATTGGGCAAAGTACATATAGTACTTTTACCCAATGCTATTTTTATAAGGTTTAATAATAGTTTCTCGTTAGATGCTATCATTAAATGCTATTTACGATTTCTACGAAATTTTCTATTACGTACTCCAAGTCCTCATCTGTCATTTTCGTGTTCAACGGCAAAGTAATCTCATTGACAAACATATTATAAGCGTTAGGGAAATTCTTGATGTCAAAGCCCAATTTCTTATAGGCAGTCATCATTGGCAACGGTTTGTAGTGTACATTTGTTGCAATGCCACGTTCCGCCATCTTTTCAATCACCTTGTTCGTTTCTTCTCGTGTTTTACCCAAAAGACGAACCAAATACAAGTGTCCAGAAGAAGTATGCTCCTCATCATAATGATTCAACACAGCTACGTTCAAAGGTTTCAAAGCCTCATCATAACGTTCTATCATCTTGCGTCTGCGCTCCAGCATACCATTGTAACGCTGCATCTGCACCAGTCCGATAGCAGCCACAACATCCGTCATATTACACTTATACCATGTGCCGATGATGTCATACTCCCAAACCGAGTTTTGTCTTAGCCAATGCATCCTTATTCTGACCATGCAGACTCAACAGCTGCGTCTTACGATAAAGGTTCTCATTCCAAGTCTCGCCCTCTATCTCAGGTACACCACTAAAGGCATTATCTACATTCTTGTCAAGCACCTTCACCACCTTCTCGTTACCGAAAGGCAAGTTCCACGACAGGGCTCCTCCCTCAGCTGTAGTAAGATTCTTCACGGCATGGAACGAGAAGGATGAGAAATCGGCAATCGCTCCCACCATCTTTCCCTTGCGCGAAGCGCCAAAGGCATGAGCGGCATCACAGCAAATGGCAATACGGCCAAGCATTTTTTGCAGGTCAGTCTTAGGAGTGAAGATGTCTTTCTTGCTTTCCACGATGCTAAACAGCCTGTCGTAGTCGCAAGGAATACCAGCCAAATCAACAGGAATGATAGCCTTCGTATTAGGAGTGATAGCTTTCTCAACAGCCTCGTAGTCCATTTCAAGGCAATCTTCCTGTACATCTACAAACACGAGTTTAGCACCCACATGTTCTACGATAGAAGCACTTGCTGTATAGGTATAGGCTGGCACAATTACTTCGTCGCCATCACCAATGCCCAATAGTCTAAGAGCCATCTCGCCGCAAGCAGTTTGAGAATTCAAGCATACAGCTTTATCCACACCTACAAATTCGGCTACTTCTTTTTCTAACTTCTTTGTGCGCGGTCCAGTTGTTATCCAACCAGACAAAATGGCATCACGCACCTCTGTTGCCTCGGCCTCCGTCATATCAGGCGGAGAGAAAGGCACATTACGCAATTTCATTGTCATAATATAGTATGTATTTAATATTTAAACAATCAGCATAAAGGAGAAACTTCTTTAATACTCATTTTCTAACTGTTCCCAAATATCTTCCTTAAGTACAGAAAAAGGTCTCTTTAAGAAATCTTTTTCTTTTGCAAAATATCCACCAAGGATAAATCTTTTAATGTCAAATCCAGACAATCCCAATGATGGTAATTGTTTTGTCAAAGCTGCTGTCAATCCATTAGAATAAATTTTATGTTTCCATAAAATTTCCTCTATCATATCACTGTATTCGTTATAGATATCCTGAATCCCCAACTTCGTATTAAACTCTCCTGCGATAGAGGTTGTATCAGCCATAGAGGGAGGCACAGCCTCACCATTGTTACACAAGTAAGCTTTTATGTTTTGGTAACGATTTGAGGTCCTAAAACTTATCAAGTCTTCGCGGCGCAAAGCAAAATGCAAGGGTCTTATATTTTTATCCCCACTTTCATAATACAAAGAGAATTGCAATGATCTGTCGTTTTTCCTTCTATTGCATGAGCTACAAGAAGGTTGCAAATTATAAAAGTTGGTACACAAATAAGGAAAATGTGATTTTGGTTTATTGTGGTCCAATTCATAGCAAACCACAGGAGACCCTTCTACAACGGACATCCCTTTTGGGGTAGACTTTATGGATTGTAAATAAGCAGTAGTGGCAAATTGTGCGTTACAATAAACACAAGTCTTAATCCCTATTTTTCGGATATAACCTGGCATTATATCTTTTTGTACCTTATCATACCTCATTGCATCCACAATCAATTCAAAGAAAGGATGGATGTTCATTTTTGCTATCAATATTAACCCTTATATTTGAGAGTATAGTATGACTAATGATGCGTTCCAATTTATTTCCAATTACATCATCATACTCTGACGGAAGCAAACAGTTCAAACCAACATACCCATCATATATAGCTTGCACATAATTGGCAGGATCAACTAACTCGCTACCTTTATACTCACCAGAACATCCTTTACTTGTTCTTACTTTAATAGTCGTAGAGGACAATCTCAAATCATTTGCCAACTTACTCAAACGTTCTTGAGGAGATTTCCCTTTCCTAAAACAATCGTTATTCTCCATTTCTTTTGCATACTGATGAGCAAGGTTTTTTATTTCAGGTGTAATCAATATTCTTCTCATAGATTTATCCCTAACCTCTTTGCCTCTTGCACAATCCAGTCTCTGTAACAATTATTGTCACCAAACCTTTTATGATACAACTTCTTCAACTGATAACAAACCACTTCGTCTCCCACCAAATTGATGATGTCAAAAGCCTTTTTCTCACTCCAATACCCATCATTGCAATCCTTATTGCTTAAATATGCGACAAGACTTTCTATCTTTTCTATAGCAAATTCCCCCATAAAACCATTACTCAGAAAGAAACTCTTATTCAAGAGTTCGTTTACATTGGCAGCAAATGTGTTAATGCCCATTTCATAACCAACATCCTTTCCTTTATCTATATAAAGCACATTACTTTGCGGAATGTCCGACAGCACAAAAGGCGAGTGAGTACTCATTAAAATATTAACAGCACATCGCTCATCAATTCGCAGTCTTTTTATCATGCCGACAATCTCATAAACAAAAGTCCTCTGAAATTCTGGATGATAACACATCTCTATTTCATCCATCATGATGTTCACATAGCGATATTTGACACGTTTTTCTTCCTTTACGCTCAACAAATTCTCAATGTGGTATGCGATATTGCTCATTGTATGAACAAACTGAAGTTGCCCAGAACTTATATCACTCAAATCAACACAACCTCCATTTCCTCCGTCATCTTTCAAATCCATGTAAATTGTCGGATTGAAAAAAGGAGGAGGAAGTGTCTCCATAATATCATCCAACTCGCTCAGTGTTCCAATATATTTGGCATACTCTATATAATCAAATGCTCTTGTCGTAAAAATACATTTCTCTGCTTCTGACAAATTCTTCCAAATATTGACAATTTCCCCAATGATGGGAAATGCTATGAAAAGATAGACTATAAACTTTTACCAGGAGCAAACAAAATGCTACCAAAAGTATTCTTTTCCAAGTCAAGAATAAAAGAATTCGCGCCATCAGAAATAATAGTAAATGCCTACAAAAAAGGTAGCCACAAGAAAGGAGCAAACTTTAGCATATCTGATTGTAGAAGACTTATAGATTTCTTTAAGGCCTCCATTTCGAAGCATGAAGATTGGAAGAATTTCCCATTTTCTTTCTCTTCAACAGAGACATATGAAGATATCAGCGGATTTTATCGTGAGGTAGAACAACAAGGATATATGCTTGGATTCCGCAATGTATCGGAATCGTTCATCAAGCAGCTCGTTGACGAAGGCAAACTTTACTTGTTCCAAATATGGAACAAGGACTTCTCTGACTTTAGCAAGGGTACACCTAATATGCATACCCTCTATTGGAAGATGCTTTTTGATGAACACAATTTGGCGAATGTTGTCTATAAGCTCAATGGGCAAGCAGAGGTATTCTATCGCAAAAGTAGTCTTGATGTAGCAAACACAACTATTCATAAGGCACATCAGCCTATTATGAATAAAAATCAAGAGAATAAAAAACGGCAAAGCACCTTTGATTATGATATAATCAAGAATCGTCGCTATATGGTAGACAAGTTCCAGTTCCATGTGCCAATCTCTATCAACTTTAAGGCCACAGGACGTGATAACGTCAACGACAATGTTCTTGACATAATTCGCAACGGCGGCATAAAGCACATTATCGGTATAGACCGTGGCGAACGCCATTTGCTCTATCTATCTCTCATAGACCTAAAGGGATACATTGTCAAGCAGATGACACTGAATGACATTGTGAATGAGTATAATGGTAATACTTATGCCACTAATTACAAGAATTTATTGGCCGAACGTGAAGGTAATCGTACCGAAGCTCGCAAAAACTGGAAGAAGATTGAGAACATTAAAGACATCAAGAAAGGCTATCTGAGTCAGGTTGTTCACATCATCAGCAAAATGATGGTGGAGTATAATGCGATTGTTGTGCTTGAGGACTTGAATATGGGCTTTATGCGAGGCAGGCAAAAAATAGAGCGTAGTGTATATGAGCAGTTTGAGAAAATGCTGATAGACAAATTGAACTATTATGTTGATAAACAGAAGAATAGCGATGAGGCAGGAGGCTTACTTCATGCCTTGCAGCTGACAAGCAAATTCGAGAGTTTCAAAAAGCTCGGCAAACAAAGTGGTTGTTTATTCTATATTCCAGCATGGAACACGAGCAAGATAGACCCCGTTACAGGTTTCGTCAATCTCTTTGACACGAGATACACAAATGCCGACCAAGCACGAAAGTTTTTCTCTCAATTCGACTCTATTCGTTATAATGCCGATAAAGATTGGTTCGAGTTTGCATTTGATTACAACAAATTTACAGCTAAAGCCAAGGACACTCGTACAAAATGGACGCTTTGCACTTATGGAACTCGCATCCGTACTTTCCGCAATCCTGCAAGACTCAACCAGTGGGATAATGAAGAAGTTGTATTGACAGATGAGTTCAAAAAAGCTTTTGCAAATGCAGATATCAACATTCATGGAAATTTGAAAGAGGCTATCTGCTCATTGCAAGACAAGAAATATTTAGAGCCACTGATGCATCTCATGAAGCTGCTGCTACAGATGCGTAATAGCATTACGAACTCCGAAGTTGATTATCTGCTTTCGCCTGTCGCAGACGAAAATGGCACCTTCTATGACAGCCGTGTTTGTTCAGCTTCTCTTCCAAAAGATGCTGACGCAAATGGTGCATATAATATAGCCAGGAAAGGTCTTTGGGCAATCCATCAGATACAAGAGAGTCCTGCTGGTGATCGCCTCAACCTTGCCATTAAAAATAAGGATTGGCTCAACTTTGCACAGCAAAAGCCATATATGAATGAGTGATTACATACCACTTTCAACATTGAATGACTTTATCTTCTGTCCATACTCCATATACTTGCATAGCGTGTATATGGAGGCGGACGAAGATTTGTATAAAGCCTTTCCACAAACCAAGGGCACCATCGCCCACAAAGGTGTGGACGAGAAAAATGGTAGCACTCGCAAAAATGACATTATGTCACTCCCCGTTTATAGCGATGAACTGAAGATATCGGGTAAAATAGATGTTTATAAACAAGATAAGCACCTTCTTATCGAGCGAAAGAACAATCTTAAACGTATCTTTCGTGGGCAGATATACCAGCTTTGGGGGCAATACTTCTGCATGAAAGAAATGGGATATGAGGTGGATAAGCTTGCATTCTACGAAATCTCCACAAACAAGATGATTGATGTGGAGTTGCCTGGAGATTTAGACAAGTTAGAACTGATTGGATTTATCAAGCAATTCAAAGAGTACAATCCTGCTTCTACGATGCTTAAAGTCAATCCAAACAAATGCATGCATTGCATCTATTGCAATCTTTGCGACAAAACAGAGGCTGACAATGTTTACACATAAGGATATAGATATGAGGACCATCTTTGTGGTGAATTGCATCGAACATAATCGAAGCCTTAGAGTAAATAATGGCGAATTGATGTTAGAGGAACTTGGTGAAGATAAGAAGAAAACACTCACAAAGTTTCCCTTCCAAAAGCTATTAGCTCTTTTTATTATCGGTCATATTACTGTTACAACCCCACTCATCGAGAAATGTAAGAAATATGGGGTTGCTCTTGTCGTAATGAAACCCAATCTTCGTTCTGTTTTCTTTTGGGCTAATTCTGCTGAGGCAAACTACCTGCTGCGGAAACGCCAATTTGATTATAGAACCGAAGATTTGACTGTGGCAAAAGCAATAGTATATAATAAGGTGTTAAACCAAAAGTCGGCTTTGCTGAAGACGCGTAAGAAAGACGAATTGACAATAAATGCCTTGGAACTATGCGAAGCGTCGCTTAACACCTTGTTAAACACAACAGACTACAACCAACTGATGGGGCTGGAAGGAACAATTGCCAAGTCATTTTTCTCTGCCTATTTTCAGAATCAAAATTGGAAAGGAAGACACCCCAGAATGAAAAGTGATGTTATTAATGTCACCCTTGACATTGGTTACACTATATTGTTCAACTTTATGGAATGTTTTGTTCGTATGTTTGGTTTTGACTTGTATGTCGGAGTATATCATAGACTATGGTTCAAAAGAAAATCCTTAGTTTGCGATTTAATAGAGCCATTCCGTTGCCTTATTGATCATGCTACATTGCTGGCATTCAATAGAAAGCAATTTTCTGAAAAGGACTTTACGCTAATCAAACAAGAGTATCGTCTGAAATATGAGAAATGTGCTGATTATTATAAAGTATTCTATGATACATTAATCGCTCATAAAACGGACTTTTTCAAGTTCGTCCGGCAATATTATCGTTGTTTCATGGGATGTAAAACAGCTAAAGATTATCCGTTATTTGAATTCTAAGTTTCATGGTAATCGTGAGTTACGACATATCAGATGATAAGATGCGCACGAATTTTTCAAAAATGCTAAAAAAGCACGGTGCCATCCGTTTACAATTATCCGTATATGAAGTTGTAAATACAAAGAGAATCATGGATAATCTTGTCGCTAAGATAGAGGCATATTCAAAGCACTTTACTTTTGATGACAGTGTTATCATATTTGATGTGAACTCAGACAAATTGACCAAATATGGCAATGCCATTCATAGAGATCAGTCTGTCGTTTATTTTTGAAAAAACAAACCTGCGTCTGTATACAAATTGATCATTTCTCACAAATAGCTGAAAATTAGCATGTTACGTTTGTTTTATATCGCTCTCTTATTTTAGGGGGAGGATAATATCTCTAAAAATAGGATCTTCCAAATGACTGTATATAAAGAATTCTTCGTAACTTTACATTCGATAAGAGGCTAATAAGCCAAACGAATTTCTACTATTGTAGATAAAGTACGGAAATAAAATACTACCTTTGCAGGCTAATAAGCCAAACGAATTTCTACTATTGTAGATAACATATATGCAGTGGTAAACCAAATAGGCCGGCTAATAAGCCAAACGAATTTCTACTATTGTAGATAACTCGGTAAAACCTCTCCTTGCGAGTGGGCTAATAAGCCAAACGAATTTCTACTATTGTAGATTCAATACTCATCTCGGCATCGAACATCTTCGGCTAATAAGCCAAACGAATTTCTACTATTGTAGATTTGCAAGCGAACCCCTTGAACCACTGTTGGGCTAATAAGCCAAACGAATTTCTACTATTGTAGATATAAGGTAGTATTGGTTTCCGTGTTCATCGGTGGCTAATAAGCCAAACGAATTTCTACTATTGTAGATATGTATGGGCAATTCGCATCGGTGTGGCGGCTAATAAGCCAAACGAATTTCTACTATTGTAGATGCAATGGCTTCGGCCAATCCCAAATGTTGTGGCTAATAAGCCAAACGAATTTCTACTATTGTAGATTTAACACCCGCGCGGGGACGCCGCCACGGGGCTAATAAGCCAAACGAATTTCTACTATTGTAGATTTACTCTTACTTATCGTAATAAAGATATTCCGGCTAATAAGCCAAACGAATTTCTACTATTGTAGATAGTCGATAAAGGTAAAGAGGACGTCAGAGGGCTAATAAGCCAAACGAATTTCTACTATTGTAGATAAGGGAAGAGGAATGACGCAAAAAGATTGGCTAATAAGCCAAACGAATTTCTACTATTGTAGATATAGGCGAGCAACGGGAACAAACTAAGAGGGCTAATAAGCCAAATGAATTTCTACTATTGTAGATAGAAATGAGGACATCATAATAGACCCGTCTGTAGGCTAATAAGCCAAATGAATTTCTACTATTGTAGATAGAAGGCAAACGAGATAGCCGAGGAAAGAGGGCTAATAAGCCAAATGAATTTCTACTATTGTAGATCAAATCGAACTTGGTGCCAACTATCTTATGGCTAATAAGCCAAATGAATTTCTACTATTGTAGATATATCTTCGGCCTTCATGGTGCCACTTTGGTCTAATAAGCCAAATGAATTTCCACGGTAAGCGGCACAAGGGCAAACAGCCCTTAAACAAGGCTTGCCTTTTTTGCTTACGCCACCCCAAGTTACCCTTTTTAATTACGTAATTCTTTGATTTTCGACATGCGCTATATGATGGCGCAGTAAAGTAATGAAGTAAAGTAAGGGCACGTCTTTACACATAAAAGCACAAATTGTTTATGTTGAGGCACGAATCGTAAAATATTTTCTATACCTTTGCAAGCGAAACATCAAGAGCAGTTGCTACGCAGCATTGATTTGCTGATGGTGGCAAACTCACCAACCGAGTTTACAGGAACCACGGTGGTTAAGGTACGATGTGGAAGTTTTCTATATTCATTAAAACACTTCAAACATTTCCTGACATGAACAACAATTCTCTTTACGCAGATTTTGCTGCGCGTTTTGCGAAGGCTTCACTTCAATCTCTCATTGACTCTTTTAATGCACAAGTAGGCTGCAGGGGCTGGGGCTCAGCTCGTGCTTGCCATGACGTGGCACTTATTGACGAACTGAAACGGCGGGGCATTGACCTTTCGGCCATTAGCCAGGGTGGCGGCACGTCGTTTGCTCACAAGGTGACACTTGACTCTGACGGACATAAGCTTATTATTGCTGACTAATGAGTGGTCAAGATGCCTAAAAATGCACTGACATTAGTCTGACTCTACAATTATAGGAAAATCCCTTCCACATCGTCTGCTCTTGATGTGGAAGGGATTTTGCATGTATTTTGCATTGTTGCACCTTAGTGTACAATGACTTTGGCGGTGCTGTTGTTAGTTGCTATGATGTAGGTGCCTGGCAGGGCGATGCTGCAGGTGGTAACGCACTTGGCAACGGAACGGCCATCGATGGTGAACACGCTGAACGTGCGGCCGTCGGCCAATGACAGGGTGCGGCCATCGGCACCATAGTGTATAGACGGCGTGTAATTGTTTTGCCGTACGGCATTGATGCCTACAGCCATGTGTTCGGCGTCCATAGGCTGAATGTTGCATTTGCCCCATGCCAAATCGGCCTGGTATGCCTCAACACTCTCAGGACGGACGTATACCGTGACATCGGCACCAAACCAATCGGGCAAAATGTAACGTCCATCGACTGTGGCAAGGGGGGTGACCGCCACATTGCCGGACAGTTCGGAAGAGAAGTCGTAGGGACGACGCATATAGTTGTAGATGGTTGCTATCTTGCCATTGTTGAAAGCCTTGCTGTGCAAATAGGTGAGCGTTTTGGGCAGAGTCACCTGGGTCAAGGCGGTAGCACCAAAGGCATAACGTCCGATATGGGTAGTTTGCATGGGCAGTTCGGCCTTTGACAGCAGGTTGCAGCCATTGAACACCTCATCTTCGATAACAAGGGGCGTGTAGTCTGGACGGTCGGCAAAATTCACTTTGAGCAAAGAGTTGCACTTTGTAAACATGTAGGCGGGCAATATGGTTACATCGGCACCGATGTTAACGATTTCAAGTCCTTTGCACGAAGCAAACATGTTTTGCGCGGTGGCAGCATTGGGCACGTTGTAATTGACACGCAGAAGGGTGCTGATATTGTTGAAAGCGCTCTCACCTATAGTCATGTTACCATCGAGGTTGACAGTGCTTAAAGCGGTCGCTGAAAACGCCTGATTGCCTATATACTGCAACTGTTTGGGCAAGGTGCAGGTGGTGAGCGATGTGCATGAGGCAAATGCTTTGTTACCTATTGCCAGCAGGCTGGCAGGCAATGAAACGTGTTGCAATTTATTGCAACCGTAAAACAGTTGGTCGGAAATGACCGTTGTGCCAGCGGGCAGTGTGATACTTGTCAGATTACCGCTTTTGCATGAACTGCCCAATTCTATGGCTGCGCTGCCGAGCATGATGATGCTGTCTGTTTGCGCGTGCTGCCAATACCACTCAGTACCATACATGATGTTGAAGCCTGCACGTGTCAACTTGTCGGGAGCTGATGTTACCTGCTGAATGTGTGACCGCATAAATGCGGCGCTTCCTATTTCACTGAGGTGCTTGGGCAGCGCCAGGTTGCCTCGCAACATGGCAGTGTTAGCAAATGCACCTTCACCAATATACTTCAGGCTATCTGACAGAACGAGTTGGCTGACATACGATTCGCGGAAAGCATCAGCGGCTATGCTGTCAAGACTAACAAGGTTGGCATGGCTGACACAACTCTCATTAAATGCAGCATTACCAAGTTCCTTGAGTTGGCTGAGGTCTATCAAACCAATGGCTGCGCGCTGAAAGGCTCCACTACCTATGCGCTCCACACCATCAAATGGGTGTTCAACAAGCTTTTCGCAACCATAGAAAGCGTCTTGCTCAACCTCTGTTATTTTGCCTTGGCTTGTTACACTCACCAATTTGTTGCAATTGAGAGCGAAATGGTCGCCCACACGGGTGAGTGATGTGGGCAGCACAATGCGCTGCAACTGGGTCATGTTGGCAAAGGCTCCGCCAAGATCGAGCGTATATTCCTTTACATAGTGGTTGGAACCACCAAGGCCTGTTGATGATGAAGACTCCTCGGTTCGTTCCTCATCGGAGAGGTAATAAGTAGTGGTTTCCGTACCAAGTCCTATTTCGTAGCGGTCGGTCTCGACTGTGCTGTAAGCGCCGCCATCGGGCACAAGGGTCACATCGGCCAAATCGATGTCTAAAAGTTTGGCAAGGCGGCCGGTGCCAGCACGCAAAAGAGCCAAGTCCTGCGAATTGATGGGGCCTACGAGCTTGAGTCGGTTGATGCTTGTTACGTCTTCGAGCTCGGCCAACTTTTCGCGCAAAGTACCTGCCTCGGTGAGTTGGACTGTAACAACGTCGCCTTCAACCTCAGCTGGTGTGACTGTAATATGCAACTTGGCAACGCCAGCCGGTAGTTTTTTGGTTGCATTGACATGAGCAAAGAGCGTGGTTTCACCAGGCTTTTCACCCAAAATCATGCTACGATTGCCTTCAGCGCAATTAAAAGCGGCTATGGCAGGATTGTCGATAGTATAGCTTGTGGAGTCGCTAATAATACCATCAGTATCACCTACCATATCAGGCAGTTCCACTTTTTCACCTTGCTTGATGGTCACGGTTACGGGGTCGAAAGAAACGTTTCGCTGTTCTGCACAGTCAACTGACAAACCGGTGAGATAAAACGTGGTGGAGCTGCCTTTATAAAAATAAATGTAGAGCGAGCCACTCGTTGTGTTAGCTACATAGTCATAACTGCCACTTGGGTAAAAACAGGCTGCCTTTTCATCGAGTTCATTATAATAGCTATTTCCATTTATCTCAACACGCTCGATAAGTACTGCCTGGCTCATCGTTTCGGAACCATCGGCTGACGATGAGCCTTCTAAAGTGATGGACTGTACATAATTGTAGTTCTGTGTACCAGTGACGGTGACATAACCACCAAAGCCGGCGAATACCAAAGCAGGCTTGCCCGACACGGGTTCGGTACCAAGTTTGCAACTATTTTCGCCACCATCGGCAACAATATTAAATTTCTGTATTATTTGTTCGGGAGTGTACGTTATACGCTCGGCCCACATGGGGAGTGCTCCGATGCTGCATATCAAAAAGGCTACGAATTGACGCCATGCCTTTGTTGATGTCTCTCTAAAATTCATTAGGGGGGATAATTTCTGCATAAGCTACAATAGGATTTGCTTGTGTTAACTTTGTTTGTATTTGTTGTCTTTTGTACAAAGGTATCGACTTTTGCCTGAAACGCCAAAGACACGTGAGGATAAAATCTCGTTAAAAGGCGAAAATTCCCCACGGAATTTTTCAAAGCTTTACAAGGGGGATTTTAATACAACGGGGTTGACGTTGTGTCAAGCTATTTGTTACAAACCATAGCTAAGACCTGCTACCTTCGTCAATGCGTCCCCCAATCGAAAAACGATGAATTCGTATTTTTGATTGGGTGACGCATTGACAGAGGCAGAAAATATTTGCCCATTCCACCGATAGCCCACCTATAAATGAGTATGTGCGTTTTTACTGCCATCTTACACTTTTTGCATGTAACAAGGTGATATACAGAGGTTTCAAGTGTGTAAGATGAGCTCAAAACATCTTACACTCCCCTGCATACATCCTACACACCCCACCCCGCTGCCGCGCAGTTGACTTGGACGTATGCGGTGGGGTATACGCCACAGGGACGTAGAAAAATCTGTTGGAGCAACAGACCTTTCTGCTCCCCTATGCCGTGGTATCAACCTCCCGTGTTTGTGCCGTGTGGCAGCGTGTGGGGTGTGTAGGTAAAATTTGCAGCATCTTACACTCTGCAAAGCATTGATAATCAGTGAGTTGCAGTGTATTAGTGTAAGATGCAAGATACTCGGTGTGTAAGATATTGTAGTATGGTAAAAGGTCCCAAGTACCACTTTTTCGTCTTGGTTCTTTTAGCGTAAACATGCGAACAGAGTCAAGCATCAAGCGCTATCATCAAACGCTAACTCTAATGGGGGCGACGCGTCTCGCGTCGGGAATAGTGCAGCTGTTATTTAGTAGAGCTTGTATTCTTTTCTTTCATCATACCGACGCGAGACGCGACGCCCCCATTAGTGCTTGCGTTTCATCAAGCACCAAGCGCTGTCCGGTAAAGCCATTCTTGTTAAAAGACAAAAATCCCCCACGGAACCTTTCAACGGGTTCCGAGGGGGATTTTAATACAACAGGTTAGACGTTGTGTCAGACTATTGTTTACAAGCCATAGCTAAAACCTGAAATGTAGTTGTAGAACACACCGCCAAGGCCGAGTGCTATAACACCTATGGTGCAGAGCGCAAGGGCCACACGGGTGTAGTTGTCGCTACGGAATGTGGCAATCGGGGTGTCATTGCCCTTGATGTACATGGCTTTGACTATGAGCAGATAGTAGTAAAGCGAAATAACCGTGTTGGCCAAAGCAATGAATACCAACAGGGGGTATCCTGCCTTGAAGGCTGCCATGAACACAAAGAACTTGCTGAAGAAACCTGCAAACGGCGGGATACCTGCCAAAGAGAAGAGGCAGAGCGTCATGAGGAACGCCAATTTGGGGTTGGTCTGATACAGTCCGTCATAATCGCTGATGTTGATCTTGCCGCTGTTATTCTCAACTGTGGTCATTACTGCAAAAGCGCCAAGGTTAGAGGCCATGTAAACCAAGAGGTAGAATACAAGGGCTGACATGCCTTGCGCTGTGCCGTCCATAATGGCCAAAACCAAATAACCTGCTTGTGAAATGGCTGAGAAAGCCATGAAACGCTTGAGGTTGTTCTGGCGAATGGCAAAGAGGTTGGCCACGGTGATTGATGCCACGATGATCCAGTACATGCCCGTGTTCCAGCTATAGAACAGATCGCTCTGTGCAAAGGCCTTCATGAGCACGGTCATGAGCACAAAGGCTGCTGAACCTTTTGAGATGACGCTCAAATAGGCGGTAACAGAGGTGGGAGCACCCTCGTAGGTGTCGGCTGTCCAAAGATGGAAGGGTACCAAAGATATTTTGAAACCCATGCCAGTGATGAACAATACCATGCCGAAGATGCAGAATACTGAACCGTCGAGCTGGCTGCCAATTTCGCTGAAATAGAGTGTGCCGGTAGCACCATAAATAAGCGATACGCCATAGAGCAGAAGCGCACTTGAGAAGAGAGCCAACAAAATGAACTTGGCTCCGGCCTCAGCACTCTCAAAACGCTTCTTGTCGTATGCCACCAATGCGGTGCAAGGTACAGAGGCCAACTCCAAACCGATGAAGAACATGAGGAAATGGCCACTCGAAATCATGAAATACATACCAAGCAGTGTAAAGAGGGTGAGCATATAGAACTCGCCTTGCTTTACAAGGTTCTCGTTGCGGCTCAACCACTTGTGTGCCATAAGGAACACAATGATGGTACCCACATTGAGCACACTCTTCATAATGGTCATCATGGGAGTGTATTGGTACATGCCGCCAAAGGCACTCGCAGGCTCGGCACTGCTGCACGGCAGCAGGTTGAGCAAGGTGTGCACGGCGAGCAATATTACGGGTAAAGCTGTGTTGTAAACGCCTTTCCCGCTCTTTTTGTCAGGACACATAAAGAGGTCGGCTATGAACAGGATAACAATCACTGCCAAAAGCGACAACTCTTCGTGCATGTATAAGAATTGTGAATAATCCATTGTCTTATAAATTTAGAGGAAAGGGTTAGAAGATGAAACAGTTACAGCCGCATTGTGAATGTGGTCAACAATAGGTGCCACACCAGTGGTGATCATGTCGCTCACCCACAACGGAGCCAAGCCCAGTCCGGCAACTGCCACGATGAGGCAGATGACAGCAAAACGCTCGTCCCAAGTGGCATCGGTGAGTTTGAGATGATGCTCGTTGGTGCAGGTGCCATAAAGTATCTTGCCCACCACACGCAAGATGTAGACAGCGGTGATGACAATTGAACAGCAGGCTGCAATGGTGAGCACACGGTGGAAGGTGTCGGCATTCTCAAACGAACCAACAAAAATAGTCATTTCGGCAATGAAACCTGAGAAACCGGGCAAACCGAGGTTGGCTAAACCGGCAATGATGTAACCTACCGAAAGGAATGGCATGATGCGCATCAAACCATTAAGTTCGCGAATGTCACGTGTGTGGGTACGACCATAAATCATACCGATAAGGGCAAAGAACAGGGCCGTCATCAAACCGTGGCTGAGCATCTGAAGCACAGCACCCGTGCAAGCTGTTTGGTTGAGCATGAGTATGGCGAAGAGCACCATACCGCAGTGCGACACCGAACTGTAGGCGTTGATATACTTCAAGTCGGTCTGCACACATGCCGAGAATGCACCATAAACAACTGAGATGCCGGTGAGGATAAGGAATATCCAACCTAACTCGTTGGCAGCCTCAGGCATAAGATACATGGCGATGCGGAAGCAACCGTAGCCACCAAGTTTCATCAACACACCGGCATGGAGCATTGACACGGCGGTAGGGGCTGAGGCATGACCATCGGGAGACCATGTGTGGAAGGGGAACAATGCACCAAGCACACCGAAACCAATGAATGTGAGCGGGAACCAAATGCACTGCTGGGCAAAGGGGATAGCGTGGGCACCACCTATGTGGTTGGCTATTTCGACGATGTTCATGGTCTGGCCACCGGCACCGTAGAATATACCGAATATGCCACACATCAAGAAGGCTGAACCACCCATGAGCATGAGGGTCAGTTTCATGGCTGCATACTCCTTTTTGCCACTACCCCACACACCGATAAGGAGGTACATCGGGATAAGGGCTATTTCGTAGAACATGAACATGGCGAACATGTCTACCGAAATGAAGAAACCGAACACACCAAGGCTCAACAATGTGAACCACAAGAAATACTCCTTGGTGAGGGGCTTGAGTTGCCAAGAGGCAAATGTACCGGTAAACACGATGACTGACGAAAGCAGCAACATGGCCACCGATATGCCGTCAACGCCTACCGAATATTTGATGTGAAGGGGCTCAAACCAGTTGAACGATGCTGTGTAAAGCATCTCATCTGTGGCTCCAGCCGCACGATCGCCAAGGAAGGTTATGGTTAAATAGCCTGCCAAGATGAGCAGCAGTGTACTACCTGTCACCATCACCGCACGTACGCCTTTCACATCTCTTGCCAGCCACAAACCGAGCAGCATGACAAGTGGAATCAATACGAATAATGATAAGAAATTCATTGTTTATTGTTTTTAGCTTAGGAGTTTTGGGGTTTAGAAGGATAGCAAACGATGGTTGCCACTTCAACCCTTCAACTTTTCAACTTAAAATTCACGCAAAGGCCATAATTGCCAGCAATATCAAAGTACCGAGCAGGAATACGTAAGCATAACCCTGTACCGAACCACTCTGCAAACCACGAATGCGGAAACTGAGGGCATTGGTACCCCAAGCCAGGAAGTTGAAGAAACCATCGATGATATGGCGGTCAAACCAGGCAATGGGCTTTGATATGTGTGCAAATATAATGCGGTGAGTAATGTATTGGTAAACCTCGTCCATATAGAAGCGCTTGTAGGCCCAGCGATGAAGCTTGCCAAACTTCTCGGCAAGGGCATCGGCCTGCGGCTGGCGCTCGCCAATGTACATATAGGTGGCAAGGAATATTGAGGCTACAGCAATAATGATGCTTGTGCCGGCCACATTCCAGTCGAGGTGAATGTCGTACAACTGGCCATCGGCACTTACAAAGTGGCCAAAGGGAATGAAACCTGCCACACAGGTAACCAATGCGAGGAACATCAAGGGGAATGTCATGGTGAGCGGTGCCTCGTGCGGGGTGTGCTCAGCATGCAGGGCTTTGTTCTCTGTGCCCCAGAATATGCCGTAGTACAAACGGAACATGTAGAAGGCTGTCATGGCGGCAATAGCTGTCATGATCCAACCCATGGCGGGCATGTAAGCAAAGGCTGCTGTCAGAATTTCGTCCTTTGAGAAGAAACCTGAGAAGGGAGGTATACCCGAAATGGCCAAACAAGCAATCAAGAAGGTGATGTGGGTGATGGGCATGTATTTGCGCAAACCACCCATGGCCGACATTTCGTTGCTATGCACTGCATGAATGATGCAACCTGCGCCGAGGAACAAGAGGGCCTTGAACATGGCGTGTGTAAACAAGTGGAACATTGAGGCCATATAGCCCAACGAACCTACATGCTCATGACCTGTTGTGAACTCGGTGCAGACACCGAGAGCCACCATCATAAAGGCTATTTGCGAAATGGTTGAGAATGCAAGCACACGCTTGATGTCGCTCTGACAGCAAGCCACAGCTGCTGCATAGAAAGCGGTGAAAGCACCTACCCAAGCTACAATGTGCAGTGTGCCAGGAGCATATTCTATCCACAAGGGGAATAGACGGGCTATCTGGAACACACCGGCCACCACCATGGTGGCAGCATGGATAAGGGCCGACACGGGGGTTGGGCCTTCCATGGCATCGGGCAACCATATGTGCAAGGGGAACATGGCACTCTTACCAGCACCACCAATGAACATAAGGAACAAAGCGGTGGGAAGCATCATGGCTCCCTGTGCAAAACCGGTCTGGTTGAACTCAAATCCGAATGAATGGCAGTAGTAACCATAAATAAGGATACCGATCAAGAAGAAGAGGTCGGCAAAACGGGTCACGATAAATGCCTTCTTGCTGGCTGCAATGGCAGCGGGCGAAGTGTAGTAGAAACCAATGAGCAGGTAAGATGATACACCTACCAACTCCCAGAACATGTACATCTGGAAGATGTTAGTAGCCACCACAAGGCCGAGCATTGACATGGTGAACAAGCTCAAGAAGGCATAGTAACGCTGGAAACCGCGTTCGCCATGCATATAGCCAAACGAATAAATGTGTACCATGAGCGACACCGTGGTGATGACGATCAACATCATTACCGATATGGGGTCGAGCATGATGCCCATGTTAAAGCTAAGTCCCTTTACGAAGAAGGGCAGCCATGTAAAGTTGTATGGCATGAGTGTGGGCAACACACCCTCTGCCGTACGCGGAGTTTGGAAGAAGTACTCAAAGGCGGTGTAATAAGCCATGACGGCTACCACACCAAGCACTACAGTACCTACCAATCCGGCTGCTTTATGGCTGAACCATTTTCCGAACACTCCAAGCAGGAGAAACGAGAAGAATGGCAGCAAAAGTATAAGAATTGTATAATCCATTGTATTATATAGTTTAAGAGTTTAAGAGTTTTGAGTTTAGAGGTCGCCGTTCGTATCGAGGTTACTTATCGATGTGCTTGCGACTCACCCCGACACATTATATTACAGGAGCAATCTCTTGACTTGTCAACTCTTCAACTTTTCAACTTTTTTATTTACCACTTCATCTTCTCGAGCTCACCTACCTGAATGTTCTTAATCATACGGTAGATGTTGATCATGATGGCTATGGCAATGGCACTCTCGGCTGCCGATATGGCAATAGAGAAGAGTGCAAAGAAGTAGCCCTCATAACCGTCGGGATAAAGCATACGGTTAAACACTGCAAAGTTCAAGTCGGTGGCATTGAGCATAAGCTCTACCGACAAAAGTATGGCCAACGTGCTGCGGCGTGTCAGAAAGCCGAAAACGCCCGCAAACATCATGATGGCTGAAATAATCAGGATATATTCTATCTGAATCATAATAGTTTGTTGTTGAGTTTGAATGTTTAAGAGTTTAAGAGTTTAGCAGTTACCCATTCGCTTAACGTTGTATCTTAATTTGCACCGCTTTAATGACACGATGCGAACTACTTTTAAGCAGTTAAAGGTATAACCTTAACTTTCAACTTCTAAACTTTTCAACTATATTCTTATTAGCGTTTACGAGCAATCATCAGCGCGCCCACAATGCAGGCCAGCAGCAACACACTCACAGCCTCGAAAGGCAAGAGATAGCCGTTGTCGCCAGACGATAGCATATTGCGGCCGATTGAATCAATGGTTGTGACAGCATTGGCAGTCTCACTCGGTGCAGCAAGCACTGCAGCCTTGAAATTGTGCGTGAGCACCACACCTACAAAGGCCAGGAAACCTACAAAGCTCAACACGAAGCCCCATGAGGCGTCCTTAATCTTGCGCTTGAAGATTTCTTGATCCTTCGCACCCTCTGTCAGCAAGATAGAGAACACATACAACACGATGATACCGCCGGCATAAACTATCACCTGCGCTGCACCGAGGAATGTGTAGCCCATCAAGAAATACATGCCCGCTGTGCCAAGCAGCACAAAGAACAGGTATGTGGCAGCGCGCACGATGCTTTTGGTCAGCACTGTTGCCAACGACGAAAGCACCATCAGCACAGCCAAGATGACGAACATGATGTTTTGTGAATTCATTGTTTTTGAAGTTAAGAGTTAAAAGTTTAAGAGTTAAGCGTATGCTTTGTCATTCTCACACCTTGAATTCTTTTCTTGAAAAATAATGCAAGGCGAGCGCAGAACATCAAGCTTGCTTGAATGTTATGCCGAGCCGCAGCTTATTTTCTCTAAAAAGCAGAAGTCTCAGCATTGGTTTGAATGCATGAGCATCTTCTTAACTTCTCTACTTTTCAACTTTTCAACTATACTAATTATTTCTTTTCTTCAACGTGGCTACCGGGGTGGTTAAGCACCTTGACAAGCTTTGCACGGTTGAACACCGCATTTTCGTAGCTTTGGTCAAATGTGATGGCACCATGGGGGCAAGCGCGTGTACAGAGCATGCAGAACATGCAGCAACCAAGGTCGTACTCATACTTCACGAGGCGTTTCTTTTTCTTGCCGTCGGGAGTCTCGTAAAACTCGCTGGTCACCTTGATACTACCGTTAGGGCAAGCCATCTGGCAGAGTCCGCAACCCACGCACTTGTGCTCATTCTGCTCGTTATGGGGCATTGTGAGCGAACCACGGAAGCGTTCGAACATTTTGTTCGAATCACGGTTTTCGGGATATTGTTCGGTGATTTTAGGAGTGAAGAACTCGCGCATGGTTGTTTTCAAACCTGTGCCAAGGCTCTTCAAGCCACTTACTACACCACCTATATAACTTTTTTCTTCCATGAATTTAAGCTTAATGAGTTCAATGAGCTTATACTGTTTGGCATGGTTAAGGAGCTTTCAGTTAAAGTCCCAAGCATGCGTTAACATCTAAACTTACCAAACTATAAAATTAGAACGTCCACCCCATGGCCACGCAAAGCGCCATGATGATGAGGTTTACCATGCTGAAGGGTACAAGGTACTTCCACTCGAGCGACAATATCTGGTCGATACGCAAACGGGGGAAAGTCCAACGCAACCACATGAGCAAGAATACCACAAAGAACGTCTTGCCAATGAACCATACAGCACCGGGTATATAATCCATCACACCATTAAAGGCGTCAAGTCCGTAGATATGAAGCGGAGCCCAACCACCAAGGAAAATGGTGCTTGCCATACCGGCACAGATAAACAGGTTCAAATATTCAGCCAAGTAGTAATAGCCGAAGTGCATACCCGAGTATTCAGTGTGATAACCTGCGGTCAACTCACTTTCGCACTCAGGCAAGTCAAACGGGCCACGGTTACACTCAGCATTGCCGGCAACCAAGTAAATAAGGAAGGCGATCACTGCCGGAATGTGTCCTCGGCAGATATTCCAACCATTCAAATACTGGTCGTTGCATATCTCGCTGAACGACATGGTACCAGTCAAGCAAATCATGGCCAGCATGGTCATGCCGATTGACAACTCGTAGCTGATAATCTGTGCGCCACTACGCATGGCACCAATCAACGAATACTTGTTATTACTACTCCAACCGGCAAGCAGGATACCTACTACACCAATTGACGACATGGCGAGGAAGAAGAATACGCCGACATTGAAGTCGATGATTTGCGCGCCCTTGTTCCAGGGTAAGCACGAGAAGGTGACCATTGAGGCTGTCACAACAAGGAACGGAGCCAAATTGTGCAGGAAAAGGTCACTCTGTCGCATACTGATAATCTCCTTGGTCAGCATTTTGAACACATCGCTGAACACTTGGAGAAGGCCCCACTTACCTACACGCATCGGACCAAGACGGCATTGGAAGAATGCACAAATCTTGCGCTCCATGTAGATGAGGGCTATGGCAAACACGGCATACAAAGTGATGATGGCTAATGCCACAAGAATGCTCTCTGTCAAGATTGCACCCCATTCGGCAAAGCCGCATGTGTTCATCAAAAAGCCATGCAACCAGGAGGTTACTAATGAAAAGTCAAACATTTTTTTTAGAGTTTATGAGTTTAATAGTTTAGAAGTCCATGAGGTCGCCTTTATTTGCACCACATTCCACTTTCTTCTTCAGAGCTGTGAGCATTCGGGCTATTTCTGCCACATCAAGACGAAGTTTCACCATCATCTCTTCTGGCACATAGCCCATATCATCTGCCAGAATCAGCTGGTTCATCGTCTCCATCAGAGAGCCGTAAGCTATACTGATGAAATGTACGAACTCTTTTGATCCCAATCTACCCGCACCCTCCGATATATTAGATGGTACAGACAGGGCAGCACGTCTTATTTGTGGTATCAATGCATAGTTCTGTTCGTAAGGGAAACTTGTCGTCAGACGAAACACTTCTCTATGGAACGACCTTGCCTTTTGCCACACCTTCAACTTTTCGAAAGAGAATATCGGTGCCTTCATACTATTCATAAGCAATACATACCTCTTGACTTTTTCAACTTATAAACTTTTCAACTTAAAAGTTTATCTATCAATATCAGGCACAACGTAGTCCACCGTACCACCAATTGTTATCAAGTCAGCAAGCATATTGCCCTTGCAAGCCGTATCCATCACGGCCACCAGAGGCAAGCCGGTCGAACGGTAGTGCAAGCGGTAGGGGCTCTTGTCGCCCTTGCTCTCGATAAACACACCCATGCGGCCACGGCTGCCTTCCACCTCGCTGTAGAAAGTGCCCACCGGAAGTTTGATGATTGGCTTCATCTTCTCCTGATAATTGCCTTCGGGAATGTTGTCTATGAGCTGCTCAATAATGTTGAGGCTCTCCTTTATCTCGTCCAGACGTATCATGTAACGTGCAAAAGAGTCGCCTTCGGTGCGTACAATCTCGTTGAACTGCACACGGTCATAAGCTGCATAAGGCTTAATCTTACGCAAGTCGTTGTGCCAGCCTGATGCACGACCAGTACCGCCGGTACAACCAAAGCTTATCACCTGTTCCTTGGTCAGCACGCCCACGCCTTTTGAACGGTTCTGGAAAATCACGTTACCCGTAAAGATGTCGTGATACTCCTGAATGTTCTTGCGCATAATCTTGATAAATTCCTTCACACGTTTCTGGAAGTTGGGGTGAATGTCATACATCACGCCACCAATCGTGTTATAGTTCAATATCAAGCGGCCGCCACAAGTTCCCTCAAATATGTCGAGTATTTTCTCGCGGTCGCGGAAAGCATAAAGGAAGGCGGTTGTGGCACCAAGGTCCTGGCAGAGACAGCCAAAGAACAAGATGTGCGAGTCAATACGCTGCAACTCGTCCATGATGGTACGAATTACCTGCACACGATCGCTCACCTCAACGCCCATGGCCTGTTCAATACACATGCACAGCGCATGGCGGTTCTGCATGGCACCAAGGTAATCCAAGCGGTCTGTCAGAGCCAGAGTCTGCGGATAGGTCATGCTTTCGCTTATCTTCTCCACACCACGGTGAATGTAACCGAGTATAGGGTCGACCTTACGAATCATTTCACCCTCAAGGTCTACACGGAAGTGAAGCACACCGTGAGTCGAAGGGTGCTGCGGACCGATATTCACCACATAGTCATCTTCACCAAATATCTGGTGTTCAACCTTCTTCACCGTACCGTCCTGTTCCAACTGGTATTCGTAAGTAACGTCTGCCAATGGCTCGTTGGTCATGTGTTGCGGGTCGAAGGGGTTGTCTTTCTCAGGGTCATTATCCTTGCGGAAGGGATAACCTACCCAATCCTCGCGCATGAACAAACGGCGCATATCAGGATGGTTGGTAAAGATGATGCCGTAGTAGTCGTACACCTCGCGTTCATACACATTGGCAATGTCCCAAAGGTCACAAACCGAAGGTATCATCGGGTTTTCGCGATCACTTACCACGCATTTAACGCAAGCCTGCTTGTGATTTTCGGTATTCTCTACCTGGTAAACCACGCCAATGCCGTCCTCAAGCCAGTCTTCACCTGTCAAATTCAGCAAAAAGTCCATGCCCTCTTCGTCGTGCAAGCGCTTCATTTCGGCGTGCAAGTCGGCAGCGGCCACAGTCTTAGGTTTCAGTTCATTCACTGCAGGTTTGGCAGGAGCAGCGGCAGGACGTGCCACTGCCGGACGTGCAGCAGCAGGTTTGGCAGCTGCGGCGGGCGCAGCAGGTTTCTGTGCTTCAGTGTCGTTATTAGCTGTAGCTTTCAATTCTTCGCTCATGCCTCTTCCTCCTGATTATAAATGGTTTCTTCTTTTTCCTCGGCAGTCACCTTGAAGGGGTCCTTCTGCTTGCGGTTCGTAGTACCGAAGAAGTTTTCAACTTTCACAATACGCTGCAACTGCATCATACCATAAAGGAATGACTCGGGGCGTGGCGGACAACCCGGCACATAAACGTCGACGGGAATAATCTTGTCCACACCATTGAGCACATGGTACGACTTGGTAAACGGACCGCCCGAAATAGAGCAACCACCAATAGCCACCACATACTTCGGGTCTGCCATCTGGTCATACAGACGACGAAGCACCGGAGCCATTTTGGTAGTAATGGTTCCGCACACCAATATCACATCAGCCTGTCGGGGAGAGTTACGTGTAACCTCAAAACCAAAACGTGCGATGTCATAACGTGCAGCACACACGGCCATAAATTCGATACCACAACATGAGGTAGCAAATGTCAGCGGCCAAAGAGAGTTTGAACGGCCCCAGTCGATGAGGTCGTCGAGCTTGCGCACAATTACGTTTGCGCCGCCCGCATTGAGTTGTTCAACGAGCTCTTCATAAGTCTCGTTGTCCTTGAATTCCTCGTAAGGAATCGACTTGATTTTTGCTCTTTTCATTGCCATTTCAACGCTCCTTTCCTCCAGGCATAAGCCAAGCCCAGAACTAAAATAAACAGGAAGAAGAGCACGCTCAACAAGCCCGCAGGGCCAAATGAGCGCATCACGACGGCCCACGGGAAGAGGAACATCGTTTCAACGTCGAACATCAGAAAGAGAATAGCGAACAAGTAGTAGCCTACGCGGAACTGCATCCATGAGCGTCCACGTGTAGGAATACCACACTCGTATGCCTCTTCCTTCTGAGCGTTATAGCTGCGCGGCGAAATCAGTTTTGCCAGTATCGTCACAACACCTACGAACGCCAACCCTGTCAGCAATGCAGTGACAAATAAGGTAAAGTTCATAGCTCTTTAATGTTATTGTTAATAATGTTGTTTGTTTCTATCAAGTTCACGACTCCGAGTTGCTGGGCTGGTAACGTAGTCTTTACGCACCCGGCCTCTTTGCCAAGAACTGCAACAGGCGAAACGCCATGTACCAAGGAACTGCCATTATGCAAGACGAAAAAATCCGCATCATTCAGGGTATAGGGCTTCCCCGACGTGCGGACACAAAAAATCAGCGAACGGACACACTTGTCCGCCGCTTCAAAATGTTTTTTACCAGTTGTGCATGCTAACGATGCACTCACATAGCAGCCCTTGTTCACTTTAGTTTCGTCTTTTGCGAGTGCAAAGTTAGTGCAAACCGAAAGCCCTGCAAAGCAAAAAAAGCATTTTTTGCTTTGCAGGGCTGAGGTGCAGCCTAAATTGACGAAGAAAAACTAATATTCCCACTCTGCACTAACACCGTAAAAGAGTTTCAAGTTCAGCACCCTTCAAAAGGTTGTGCAGTCCCCTCTGTCACCAGAGTGGGAAACAATTCACCACCGTCGCCGCTGTCATCATCACTATCGTCTGCCTCATCGTCATCGTCAACCAATTCATACACCTCCACCTGCTTCAATCCGGGAGCGTTGCAATAAGCGCCTTTATAGCCATACGCTATAATGCGCTGCCCCAACATGGCAGGATTGTCTGCAAGATTCAAGTCAACACGTGCGTCGCTTCCAGCCTTGAGTTGCAAACCCGCACACAATTTCATATCCGTTTCGGCAGCCCTGTCGGCCAGCACGATGTTGGTACTCACAGCATCATCGGCATTAAAAACCACCTTATTTATGGTATTCGTAGGCATGTAGCCAACGATGTAGCCCTTCAGTGCTATAAATTCGCCATCGTCAGCCCGGCAGAGCGTGGCTATGGTAAATGTGTCGCCACTGTCGGGCGCGGTCACATTCTCCTTATCATCATCTTCCTTGCCGCCAGAGCCTTCTGAAGGCAACTCTATTTCGTTACAGCCACAAAGCATAAAGGCGACCATAACTACCGATAAGGCAAACAGCTTCTTCATATAATAAGATGCGTTAGTTACCTATAACTATCACTTTAATGTAGTCCTTCAAGCTGAACGGCCCCTTGCGGTACCCCCCTTGCGAGTCGTTTACCAGCAAAAGCGTCATGCGGCCATCGGCCAGAGTGCGACCAAGACACATACCCTCGTAGTTGGCAAATGTCAGTTTGAAAGGCTGCACCTCAGTAGTCCAGTCCGCCAACAACTTTTTATCCAGAAAGTGGTTGCTGTCAACGTTCTTCATCGGTGTGCTGCTGTCTATTTGGTGTGCATTGCGCGGGTCCACCACAAACAGTTTGCAACGGGTCGTACTGCTCAATCCGCCATGGGTTACATTTGCCTCGCGCTCAAGTATCAATAGCCTGCCGTCGGGCAATGGGGCAATTTCGGGCACACCAAACACATAAGTCTTGCCAAAGTCATCAGTACGTCCCCTATCCATGCGGTAGGCATACTGTGCCACAGGTTGCAGGTTGTCGTCGAATGCCTGCAAGCGCAACAAGTTTACCACTCCGGGGTGAGTGGGCGAAGCCGCCGGTCCATCGGCAGGCAGTGTGCTTTCCGACGTGGTCCAAAATCGGTGTGCAATGGTGTCGTAGCACAACGCCTCGAAACCATAGTTGAACACAATGTGTTCAGACGAGAATATGTCCGGCACATTCAGTTCACGCCCTGTGGGCTGCCCTTTCATGTCATACTCTAAAATGCGCTGGTCGCCCTCACCGCTGATAAACAGTGTGTTGTGCCGAGGGAAATATGCCACACCCTCACAATCGCGTGTGGATATGCCCTGCGCATCAACCTTGGGCGAGCGGTTGCCTTTGAACCCCTCCAGGTACACATTAGTCACATCGCCCGTCAGAGCGCTTTGGTCTATTCTAAACAAGAAAAAACCATCGGTGGGTTCCTTGTCACTCACCATAGCATAGCGGTTGCCGCCAAGTGCAGTAATGCCACTATACTGTGCCGCACCTATACGCCATTTGCCAAGTGATTGTTGTTTAAGTTCTACTGCCGTTTGGGCAGAGGCCAAGCTGCAAAGTGCAACAGCCATCATTGCAAGGCCATATCGCAGTTTGTTCATAAGATAATTCTTTTATAGGTTGGCGGGGTTCCCCAACGCAGCGTGTCTACTCGTCAAGCATCATATCCATCACCATGGGTTGTGCAGCCATAAACATGGCAGCCAGGCCACCAGGTGTAACAATGCTGTCGGGCTTGATGTCTGTCAAACGCACGCGTCCATTCTCTACTATATACCAACCATTGTTTTCTGGAATATCGAGGTCGCCGTCCACACCAATGTGCAGTTGGAAACCCGGATTGGGGGTGGCAATGGCCGACAAAAAGCGTGGCACATTTACCACACGCGCCATGGCGTATGGCTCTGAGCCCTTGAGCGAAGCTGGCATACAGAAACGGCGATACACCTTGTCCACATTGCACGCTTTCATCAGATAATTCACAAAAGCAGCACGCGCAGCGCTTTCGGTAATGGCCAAAGTGCGAATGTACACATTGCCATCGGCCTCCTTCACCGCCAGACAAACGCCCACGATACGGCGTTTGCGACGCGCCACGAGCACATAACCATCATCGAGGTCGGCATCTGACAATGCAGCAAAGAAGTCGTTCTCCGACGGGTGCATCATAAACGGCAACTCTACGGTCAGGCGGTGGTAAAACACATACAGGTCGCGGCCCCACTCGTCGGGGCGTGTCACCTCTATTTTGCTGTAATCACCATCGTTGGTAATGTCGAGTGGCAAATTCTGACGGTACACGGCATTCCAAAAAGCGCCATGTTGGGGCTTTTCGTAAAAGCTGCGCAGTTCGCCACTGCCGGGTATCAAAAAACTGAGCGTGGCGCCTTGGTTGAACAACCGGCGGTGTGCCTCATGTATGAGGTTCGAGGCGTAACCTTTGTTGCGGAATTGTGGCAGAGTGGCCAAGCCTGATATATAGCCTGCACGCAGTACCGAACCATAAAAAGTAAATCGGTACGGCAACAGCTGCGTGGCAGCCACCACTTGTCCGTCGTGACGTATGGTCAGGTTGTTGTCATCAGTGTATTTATCTTCAAAGTATATGTCCATAAACTCTTCTGAGTCATGGAAGCATGTGCGCCACAAGTCGCGCGTTTGCTGCTTTATTTCGTCGGGTGTAAGTAGCATGGGGGTAGAAAGGGGTTAGGGGGTTAATGGGTTAGGGGGTTGACAAAGTAACTCACCTTTCGGGTTCAGTCCGTTCTTCTTAAATCCGAAACGTTAGCCACATGCTTGCAAACTTGTCGGCAAGCAGTCTTCCCCACCATATTTGGCTTATTCGCCAAGCGGGTGCTTGGTCATCACCGTATATTTATGGAGCAGTTGTTCGGGGTGATACGACAGTTTTGAGCGCCTTAAGCCTGGCAGTCCGAGGTCTTCCTCGCGGTTGATGTACACATACTGCTCTGGCAGGCTGCGCACAAAGTCGCGGTTGATAATGGTGAATGCACCCTCGTATTGCGTGTCGGCCTTTTCGATGCAAACGTCAAAGGTGTCGTAGTTGATGCCGGCACCAAGCGTAAAGGCTATTATTTCGTTGTCTACAATCAGCGCACCGCCCCTTGCGCCAGTAGCCTCCCAATTATCAAACATGGTTACCAACGCTTGTCGCTCGGTTTCGTAGGTAAATTTGTCGTGCGTCTCCTCTTCTGCCTTTTCTGCGGCCCATTTATGGTCAAGTTCCAAACAACGGTCAAACAGGTCGGGCGTGAGCGGCACAAACTGATAGTCGGGGTGCTGCGCCACAAAGCGGTTAATAAAATTGCGCTTGGGCTGCAACTTCTTGCCCGAAAGGGTGCTGAGCTTGTCGCGGCTGTAAATGTATTCAGAGTAATTGCGGTCGGCTTTGGCAAAGAAATAGCCCGGCATGGCCATTTCGAGTTGCGCGAGTGCATGCTCAAACACGCCAAGCATCAAAAATGGGTGCCCCTGTTGCTGGGCATCGTCGAGCATATCCTTTATTATGTCCTTTCTGTCGCCATTGCCCACGGGCATTTGATAGGCCAAATGGCCATCTGCCTTGAAACGGAAGAGTAGCCAGCCCTTATAGTCGGCCACCTCGGTGTCGTACATAAAGCGCCAACCTATAAGGTTCAGAAAGTTGTAGTCGCAGTAGCGGTAGTCACTGTGCAACACGCGCTGCTGCACAAGTTCGCGGTCTGCCAGTGTTAGCGGGTGAAATGGTATCATCGTCGTGACAGTCTGTTAGCAGTTTCTATTCTTTACTCAACTTTCGGATTTAGCAAGGGCGGGCTGAAAGCCCAAGTATTTACTTAGCCCAGGGCATCGCCCTGGGTGGAATTGAACAAGGAAGTGACGCCCTGTAAGGGCAGAAGTAAAGCCACTTCATCATACTTTTGCCCTTACAGGGCGTAACGTTTCTTCTTGCGGGCGACCCAGGGCGCTGCCCTGGGCTATGGATTACATTGGGCCTTCAGCCCGCGCTTGCTAAATCCGGAACTTCTATTCTTTATAAATGAATGCAAAATGTGCCACACCTCCAAAAGTGTTGACACTTACCGACACGCTGTCGGTTGATGGCCGGAGCATGCCAGCCAACGACTTTAGTGGCATCGACAAGTACATTTCGGTGGTGTAATATGCCGGGTCACCATGCTGGTCGTGCAACAGAGTGATGTGCAAAGTGCGTGTACCATTGCCATTATCGGTCAGCTCGCCCCGGTTAAAACCGAAGTAGTGCTTACCAGTGTTCGTGCCCTTGATGCCTATGTGCAAATTGATGTACGAAGCCCCTTGCCAGCACGACACAACGTTCAGTGCATCGGTGTGCACCTTGTCGGCAGCATAGGCTTTGGGAGCCGCAGTCAGCACAGGCGTACAGCCAATCAGCGAGATGCGCGTCGGCGCTTGCACCTCGTACACAGCCCAAATGCGGTATGTGCTATCGGCCTTTAATTCCGTCAGCGGCTTGGCGAGCGTTTTCACCCCACCATCGTCGAGCGTCAGTTCACTCACCTGCCCGTTGGCGTCGGGTGTCATGTCGGCCAACATCGTCTGTATGTTGGGCAAAGGTTTTTCATCACCATTGCAAGCGGTATTGAGCATGACAACTGTGACTAAAGTCCAAAGGCAAAGTGCAGTTCGTTTCATCATTGCTAAGTAGGTGCTCAAAATTATTTTGTACAATCAGCAGGTGTCATTTTCACCTACTTAAGCGTTGGCCTTCAGCTGGTTGATGAGCGGATTGGCATACATGGTGAGCAAGCGTTCGCGCAGGAAGTCGACATCCTTGTTGGGCAAGTCTATCATGTCAATGCGTTCCTGCAAATATTGTTCAAACACCTTCTTTTGCTCCTCTGTGTAGTGTGCGGCCTGGGCCTCGTTGCCATTCAGCAAGTCGAGCGCCACATAATTGTTGGCATATATTTCGTAGCCCTGATGTATGGCCACATCAATGCGGGCGGCCACTGCCTTGTAAAATTCGTTCTTGGGCAGTTCGGCATATTGGTCAATCCATGTATTGACGGGCTCTGCCATGCGGTAATGCACATGTCCTTTTTTGCCAAAGATGCCGGTCTGCATATTGACAAGGTCGTCCTGACGGCTCTTCTTGAATGCGGCATCATCGCGTTTTTGCTGAAACTCCTTTGCTTTCAAAAAGTCGCATGGGTCATATTCATACGATATGCTCAACGGCACGATGTTCAACTCCTTCAATCTGTCGAGTGGTGTGCCCTCGCCGCCCATGGTCATCATTTTGAGTATAGACTCCTGTGTGCGGTCATTCGAGTCCTTGGCACGCCCCTCGCGCTGTGCAATCCAAATGCCTTGATGTTTCTCTTTGATGGCAAAGTGCATGTATTCACTCATGCGCTTGCTCGACATGAGCATTTCGCGCATACCTACCGAGCGCTGCACAATGAACGACTTGTTCAAACGCACGAGGGTCTTTATCCAAGGGTAAATGAGCAGGTTGTCGCCAATGGCTATTTCTATACTGTCGTTGAACTGGTGGTCGATAAGCAAGATGTCGAGCAAAGCGGAATCGAGCACAATGTCGCGGTGGTTCGACACGAAGGTGTAACTCTTGTCACGCTGCGACACGGGTATAGCATCGGCATCGAGTGTCAAGCCACTGGCACATTTGGCCATCAGCTGTTTGACGAGCGGATAGAAGAAAGTCTTCTGTATTTCCAAACCTGTGCGGCACATTTTAGCCTTGGCTTTGATGGCCTCAACAGGCACGTCTTTGAAAAACGATTGCACAATGGCGCAGAACTGCGGTTCGGCAAACAGCTCGTCAATGGCAGCGCCAATTTCATTAGGCTCAATGGGACGTATGGCGTCGAAATCGTGAATATTCATGGCAGTAAAGTGTGTTTAAGAGGGAGGGGGATAAAATAAGATAAGGCTATGAGGGCAGCCTGAGGCATTAATTGCCGGCCGACCTCATAACCTTAGTTTAAGCTATTCAGCAGAACTTGCCTTCGATAATGTCGCTCAGCACGTTCTTAATGTCATATTCCGAAGCACGTACCTGCTGCGGAATGAAACTTGTAGCGGTCATGCCCGGAGTGGTGTTGATTTCGAGCATGTTAATTTGTTCATTACCCTTCTCGCCCGACAATATGTAGTCGATGCGGATAAGGCCATAGCAACCCAATATGTGGTAGATGTGTTTGGTCATCTCGCCAACGCGCTGGGCCGTTTCGGGAGCAATGCGTGCCGGGGTTATCTCGTCTGACTTGTTGTTGTACTTGGCATCATAGTCAAAGAACTCGTCGTGGCACACCACCTCGGTAATAGGCAATGTCACAATCTCGCCATTGGCACGCTTAAAGCAGCCGCAAGTAATTTCGGTGCCGCTCATCATCTTTTCAACCATCACCTCGTCGCTTTCCACCATAGCCTTTTCAATGGCGGCACGCAGGGCATCGGCGTGCTTCACCTTGGTCACACCAAAGCTCGAACCGCCGGCATTGGGCTTGACAAAGCAAGGTATGCCAAGGCGGGCAGCCAGTTGCTGCTCGGTGTCGGTGGTAACGGTGTCGCCCTTGCGAATGAGCACCGAGTCGGAAATGTGCAACTCGGGGTAGGCACGCAAGAAGTTGTTCAGAGCAAACTTGTTGAATGTCAGTGCTTCAACCAACACACCGCTTGTTGAATAGGGCATGCCGATAAGGTCGAAATACCCCTGCATGATGCCATTCTCGCCCGGAGTGCCGTGAATGGTAATATAAGCAAAGTCGAATGTGTGACGGCCGTCCTTGGCGGTAAACGAAAAGTCCGCGCGGTCAATATGGCAGGTTTCGTTGTGATACTCCACCTTCCAGTTGTTGCTTGTCACTTCGACAATGTAGCAATTATACTTGTCCTTGTCCATAAAGGACATGATACCTTCTGCCGAACGCAGAGATACGTCGTGCTCAGAGGAGTCGCCTCCGGCCACAATAGCAATGTTACGTTTCATGATGCTATATCTATATGCTATGCTTTAATTCCTTCAATATATTTATCCCACTTGGCCAGCAAAGCCACCATGTCGGCAGCGAGGTCGGTGGTAAAGTCCATTTCCTTGCCCGTTTTGGGGTGCTTGAAGCCCAATGTGCGGGCGTGCAACGCCTGTCGTGGACAAATGGCAAAGCAGTTGCGTATAAAACTGTTGTAAGTGCTGCTCTGTGTGCCTCGCAGAATTTGGTCGCCCCCATAGCGCTCGTCGTTGAACAAGGGGTGGCCAATGTGCTTCATGTGCACACGTATCTGGTGTGTGCGGCCCGTTTCGAGCACACACTCCACAAGGGTTACGTAGCCATAACGCTTCAGCACCTTATAGTGTGTCACGGCATGCTTGCCTATGCCCGACGAGGGGTCGAACACGGCCATCTGCATGCGGTCGCGTGGGTTACGCGCTATGTTGCCCTCAATGCGGCCCTCATCATCAGCCAAGTTGCCCCACACCAAGGCATTATAGCGGCGGCGTGTGGTCTTGTTGAAAAACTGCAACCCCAATTTAGTTTTGGCATCGGGTGTCTTGGCCACCACAAGCAGCCCCGACGTGTCCTTGTCAATGCGGTGCACCAACCCCACAGACGGGTCGTTGGGGTCGTACTTGGGGTCATCCTTCAAGTGCCAGGCTATGGCGTTGACAAGGGTGCCGGTATAATTGCCACAACCCGGGTGTACCACCAGCCCGGCAGGTTTGTTTACCACGAGTAGTTCGCTATCCTCGTATACGATGTCGAGCGGAATGTTCTCCGCCTCAATCTTGTTTTCGTAACGCGGACGGTCGAGCAGCAGGGTTACCACATCGAATGGTTTTACACGGTAGTTGCTCTTTACCGGTTTGTCGTTGACGTGTATAAAACCCGCTTTGGCTGCAGCCTGTATGCGGTTGCGCGAGGTGTCCTTCAGGTGGTCGAGCAAGAATTTGTCCACGCGCAGCAACTGTTGGCCTTTGTCGGCCACTACGCGATAATGCTCGTAGAGCTGGCCACCTTCGTCGCCACCCTCTTCGTCCATGTCGTCGGTGTCTATGTAGTCGGGCAGTTCTTCGCTGATGTCTGCCTGTGTCATGATGTCTTCCACGTGTTATGCCGTGTTTAATACCCGTTGGCGGAATTCTTGGTTAAAGGGTTGACAAGTTGACTGGTTAACAAGTAAGTATGCAACACGCTACTTATTATGTTAAAGTCAGAATGGTAAGGAGCTTGGCAAACTCACCCGTTAACTTGGCAACCTGTTTGTTTGTTTCCGCCTATACGTTGTTTTATATAAAGTCTGGGGCTGAAGCTACTGCCTTATTGCCCGTTGTCTGTATTATTATCGCTGTGGCCGGACTGAGTGTCGTAGCTGTCATCGCCACCGCCCTCGAGCTCGTCAACCTCCTCGGGAGGTGCATTCTTTACAAAGTCGAGACTGTCGTTGCCATTATACTCGTCTGTCACACCGCCCGAACCCACAACCAATGTGATGGGTGAGGTAACAGACACCTTGGTGCCAGCCGCCACACTGCGTCCGTTCACCTTGATGCCGTACACCCATTCGGGGTCGCCAACCACGTATTCGGTAGCAGCCAGCTTGAAACCGAGCACTCTGAGTTTGTCCTCGGCCTCACGACGCGAGCAGTTGTCTGCCACATCGGGTATGGCTATTTGTCGCGGTCCGTTGGCATTGATGGTTATGAGAATGATGCGGCCGGGTTTCACCTTTTCGCCAGCCTTGATGTTTTGCTCAAGCACCGAGAAGGGGGCTGCATTGTACACATAGCCCGTATCTGTCACTTCCATGCGCAGACCCATTGCCCGGAGTTTCTTTTCGGCCACACCTTGATCCATACCGCAAACGTTGGGCACGATCACCTCGTCGCCATGATGGGTGTAAAAGTTTATAAACACCAGCGACCCTATGCCGAGCAACAGGGTTACAATCACCACTCCCAAACAGTTGCCAAGGAGCGGACGGCTAAATATCTTTTTGATAAATTCAGATACAGTCATGCGATGTGTTTACATTTAGAATAAGTACAAAAGTACGACAAAAAAATGAGTTATTCCGTTTGTACGCCATAAATAGCTCGAAAGTTGGAGCGAAATGTGTGCACGCCAACTATCGAAAGATTTAAGGATTTGACAAATTGCAGTCTGGTGTGCTGAATGGTTGACGTCATGACAGGGGCGCGATTTTCGCACACGCGCCTATGCATCAGGCTTTAGGCGAAGTATCTTGCATCTTACACTAATTGCTTGCAATACATTGAATATCAATACATTACGCAGTGTAGGATACTTGCAAACACATCTTACACTGGCATGCACACGCACAAAAGCGAAAGTGTATGACGGACAACGGGCGAGCGATTTTTCTGTCCGTCCGTCAGAAAATCCGCTCGCCCGTTATTGGTTTTACGCTCTGCCGCAACAGATTTTGCATCTTATCATGCAGGTAGGGCCGTTGTGTAAGATGGGTGTAGGTAGGGTGTAGGAGCCTGCGAGGGTATCTTACACTCCGCAATTTACTGATAATAAACACATTACATACAATTAGTGTAAGATGTAAGATATACCATGCTTTTCCAAAATTGTAGGTAGCAAAACGGTGTATAGGCTTTGTCGGGTGTAGACGCCCCTAAACGCTAGCACTAAACGCTAACACCAAACGCTAGCACTAATGGGGGCGACGCGTCCCGCGTCGGGATTGTGAAAGAGGAATACACAAACTTTACCATATAGCACCTGCATCTTTTCCCGACGCGAGACGCGTCGCCCCCATTAGAGGTAGCGTTTGGTACTAGCGTTAAGAGGTAGCGTTTAGTGCTAGCATTTAGAGGTAGCGTTCTAAGCTAGCGTTTTGAGGCAGCGTTTAGTGCTAGCATTTAGTACCAGCGTTTGATGTTTGAGTCCGTTCTGTTTACGTTTTACCAAACAGCAATAAAAATCATATCTTTTTGTTCTGCCACGGGTACCAGCGCATGTAGGCAAATGCAAGGACTGTAACGATTATGCTGTAGACAAACTCGCTGGCCCAGCACCACGGCAGCGACAGGCGCATGTTGAAGATGGCTACTGCCACATAGGTAGTGTAAACAGCCAGAGCACACAACTCGATGACGAAGGCCATGCGGGTGTTGCCCGTAGCACTCACAGCGTTGAACAATATTTGCGCCGGAAGGGTGAACACATACGAGGCTAAAAGCACATAGAGTGCGCCGCGGCCGAGATCTATTAACTGCATATCGGTGGTGAACACCGACATGACGGCATCGGGGAATATGGCTACTATCAACAGCAGCGGAGCAAGGGCCACGGCCGTCATGAGCATGGTGCGACGCAGCATGGGCCACACGGCATCGGGCTCACCCTGCCCCATAAGGTTGCTGACCAGTGTGCCAGCTGTGGAGGCAAAGGCTACCACTGTCATAAAGGTGAACGACGAAATGCTGCGTATGATGTTGGTGGCTGCCAAATAATCCTCGCCCAAATGCTCGATGCTGAGGAAAAAGATGAACCATGTGGAAAGCGACAGGAAGTTTTGCACCATGGTCCAAACGCTGAGGTTGAGTATCTTGCCCAAGAGCGACAAGCGCAAACGCGGCATACGGTTGAGGCCGTACTTGCTGCATGGTATGTGACGACGGGTGTGTATGATGAAGAATATAGTGGAAACGCCTTCGGCCATGCTACTGCCTATAGCTGCACCAGCTATGCCTAAAGCGGGTACGCCGAAATGGCCGAAAATGAGCACATAGTTGAAGCACACGTTGCTCAACACCATCACAACCGAGTTGAGCGTGAGGGTGCGTGTGTGGGTGGTGGCCACATAGAAGGCCCGGAACATAACGTTGACAAAGGCAAAGAACATGCCGATGATGCGCCAGTGCAAATAAGTGGTGGCGGCCTCGCACACACGGGGCGACTGTATGATGCGCTGCAATATGTGGGGCGAGAAGGCTCGAACAAGCACAAACAGTACGACTCCTAACAATAGCAGGAATGCGATGCTGTGATAAAATATGACGCCTATGCGCTGATAGTTGCCCTCGCCGTTGCGCCGCGCCATGAGTATTTGGGCGCCGATGCTGAAGCCTAAGCCTAACATGAACACGACTATGAATAAGATGCCGCCTATGGCTGAAGCACCCAACTCTATATCGCCTACACGACCAAGAAAGGCCGTGTCGGTGGTGCCAATGAGCTGCTCCATGAGTGTGCTGACAAGTATGGGCAGAGCGATGTGGGCTATTTGTGAATAGGTGTAAGTACGCATAGTGTTTTTTTTGAGAAGGGCTACACATTCTTTGTTGACGGGGTAACGGGGTGACAAGTAGTGTAGAGCATATGTCAACTCATCAACTTATCAACTCATCAACTTGTAATCTCATCAACTCATCAACTTATCAACTCATCAACTCGTTTATACTGTGATATGCAAAGGCCACACTGCCGGGTTTTCTGCAACCGGTAGCGTGGCCTTTTGGTATGAATGTTTGTGGGGTCACTCGTTGAGTGATTGCTCCATCGGGATTACTTCTTAGACTTTTCAGCCTTGGCAACCTGTGCTTGTGCCTTGGCTACAGCCTTGGCATAGGCAGCTTCAGCCTTCTTCTTTGAAGCCTCGTCCTTGGCGGCCTTCACGTCATCGTAGAGTTTCCAAAGGTTGAACTTGGCTGTGGCAGCCTTTTGTGCGGCGGTTACGGCACTGGCTTTTTTCTCAACAGCCTTTTCCTGCTCAGCAGAGGCAAAGGCGTGACGGAAGCCCTTCACATCGTTCCAGTGACCACGGGTAAAGTCGGGAATAGCCACACTTGCGCAGTTGTGATCCATTGAGAGAGCACCGAGCTCGGCAAGTGAGCACCATTCGGCAAGGTCGTAAACGTCCATGTCGAGGGGCAGACCATTCTGCAAGCAGTATACCAAACGGCTGTCCATGATGAAGTCCATACCACCATGACCACCTACTTCCTTGGCCATTTCGCCGTACTTCTTAAGAATGGGGTGCTGGTACTGCTTTTCGAGTGCTTGCTTTTCGCTCTCGGGCATGAAGCTGTGTGAGCTCAGATTGTCAACCTTGGGCTGGTGACCGGCTGAAGCCAACTGGCTAGCGTCAACAGCATAACCCTCTACGGGATACTTGTTGGCAAAGCCCTTGGTACCGGTGAGCTGGTAGAGACGGTTGTAGGGCTGGGGATTCATCACATCGTGCTGAATTTCGATTACCTTGCCTTCCTCAGTGCGGATAAGGGTTGTGGTGTGGTCGCCATTGCGGAAGTCGTTGCAGGGCTTACCTGTCTTTTTCTCCACATAAGCCTTGCCATGCACGCTCTTAGTGTCCATGGCCACGAGTGTCTTCATGCGGTCGCCACGGTGAATGTCGAGTACCTGTGCCACAGGGCCAAGGCCGTGAGTGGCGTATACGTCGCCACGGTTTTCCTTGTTGTACTTCATGCGCCAGTGCAAGTTTTCCTTGTCTGAGCCGTTGGGGTTCTGCCAGTAGTAGCCCCAGAAGTCGTCGAGATTGTGAATATAGGCACCCTGGGCGCGGATAACCTCACCAAACACACCGTGCTGGGCCATGTTGAGGGTGTTCATTTCAAACCAGTCGTAGCAGCAGTTTTCGAGTATCATGCAGTGCTTGCGGGTCTTTTCAGAAAGATTGATGAGGTCCCAGCACTGTTCGAGGTTCATGGCCGAGGGCACTTCGATGGCGGTGTTCTTGCCATTCTCCATAGCGAACTTGGCTACGGGGAAGTGGTGATCCCAGTCGGTTGCTACATATACGATGTCGATGTCGTTGCGCTTGCAGAGTTCCTTGTAGCCTTCGGCACCTGAATAGATGGCTGCGGGGGCAAGACCTGCCTGCTTGAGGTACTTTTGGCAAGCCTCAGCACGCTCGGGCTGGTAGTCGCAAAGTGCTACAATCTGTACACCGGGAATGTGGGTCCAACGCTCTACGGCACCAGGGCCACGCATACCGAGGCCTACAAAGCCTACACGTACGGTCTGAATTTTGGGAGTGGTAAGGTTGATCACGTCCTTTTGACCGGCAGGGCGCTCGGGAGTGTCAACAACAATAGTACCTTCTTCCCAATGCCACTTGGTTGAGGGCGAGAGTGATTGTGCATTGGCCATGTTGGCACCCAATGTGAGGAGGGCAGCAAAGGCGAATGCAAAACATTTTACCATTTTCATAGGTAGATGTGATTAATTTGTTAGAGTTGTTTGTTAGATGCTTTTTTGGTAGCTACGCAAGTATTGCGTGCTTGCAAAGTTAGCACAACTCCTCCGAAAAGCAAAATTATAGTGACGAAAGTTGCTCCGCGCAGCTTTTTGCTGCTGGTGTGCTGCCCCCCCCACGTGAATGGACAACAGATTTTGAAAATTGTTGCACCCAACCTGCCGTTGACGGATGTCTTTCTGTGTATTCCCCAAAAAAGCAGAGTGCTCCGCCCACATCAGTGCCTTGCAGCACAAGTGTGGGCGGAGCACTCCGCTTTCAGTGCGGCAGTTGGGCTTTACAGCCTCTGCCTATTATTATGTGTACGTTAACCTGTTGACCACCACAGTAAACCCGTTACAATTACATGGTCTTAAGATGCTCAAATGCAGCCTTTACAAAGTCGTCGTCGGGACGAATGCTCTTGGCAATGGTGGCATACTTTGTGGCCTCAACCTTGTTGGGGGTGTCGATGCTCACATAGTAGAAGAACAGGTAGCGGCAAGCCTCAAAACGGGCATTGCTGGCCTTCTGCTTGATGGTTTCGTCCTCGCTCTCGTTGATAGCCTTTACGTAGTAATCGCGTACCAGGTCGAGGGGCTTGTTGGTGTCAGTATTGCTCAAACGTGCAAGCATCTGGAGAGCCAACACGATGGGCAGGCGGTTGGTGGTTTCGGTACCAATAACGGCCTTGAAAGCCTCCTCGGCCTTGTCGTGATATACCTGCTTTTGCTCGGGGGTGTTGTTTTGCTGCTGGTAGGCGGCAAAATATTTTGTACCGAGTGTATACTTGTCTGAGATGTCAGCCTTGTCGCCAAGCAATGCAAGGTACTTTTCGTACACCTCAATACCCTTGTCGGCTTGCTTGTTGCGCACATAGAGGTTTGAGATTTCGTAGAAGTACGAACCACGCTTGTTTTCGTTTTCGGCCTTCTTACGCTCATCGGTGATGTCGCCGGCTTTAGCCTCGAGGTCCTTTACAGCTTGTTCAAAATAGCTGATGGCCTGTGGTATGTCGCCCTTTTCCTTGGCAAGCTTGCCCGCGAAGTCGTAGTCCATGTAGAAGTAAACTGAGTCGGGGAATTGCTTGTCGCGAATGTAGGCACAAGCCTCGTCGGCAGCCTTCAACGCGCCTTCATAGTCCATGGCTGTTTCAACCTTGTTGTACTTGGCGAAGAACTCCATACGCGGAATGATGATGTCTTTGGGGGCGAGGGGCTTTATCTCGTTGGCGATGGTTATCATCTTGTCGAGGTTGGTCTCGTCCTTTACCGACATTGAGAAAAGTGCCTGAAGGTAGTTTTCACAAGCACGGATATCAATTTTGTCAGCTTCCTTGGGAGTCACCTTATAATAGGTGTCGTATGCGGCAATAGCCTTGGCGTAGTCGTCGAGCTTGTAGTAGATGTCGCCCAGGTCCTTGTCGGCATCGGTATATGCAGGGTCGATCTTCTTTATTTTGAGCAAATAGTCGATGGCTGCGTGGGGGTTTACATTTTTGTAAACGAAGGCGTTGCGCTTCATGGCAGCGATGTTGGTAGAGTCGATGGCCAGCACCTCGTCGTAACGACCACCTGCGAGGCCCCACTGCTGCATTTTCATGTACACCTCGGCCGAGAACATAAGGCCGGGAATGTAGTCGGGTGCCTTTTCGTAAACCAACTTGGCGCAACGGTTTGCGCCCTGAAGTTCGTTGTGCTCGAGCAGGTAGGTACCAAGCGATACGAGGTCTTCCTTGCTTTTCTGTACCTTCTTTTCAAGACCCATGTAGAGCTTGCCAGCCTTTTCGGGGTCTTCCATCTGCAGGCTGATTACTTGGTCGGCCAGTGCTTGATATTCGGGGTTGAGAGGAGGGCACTCGTAGTTACGAGTTTGGGCTTGTGCGCCGTTCACGCTCATGGCGAGAATGGCAGACAATGCTGCTGCGCGGAAAAAATTCTTTTTCATATTGTGTGTTACGTATTATGCTGTGAATATGTATTTGCCTTGTGTTGGATCGTGTAGTGTGGCAAATTGCGTGCAAATATAGCAAATAATAAACAGACTTTGCCGTTTGTAGGCCGTTTTTTGCCAGTACGGCTAATCCTTGATGCTCACGTCTTTAACTTGTACGGGGGTGATTGGCAACATTTGCGAGTTGTTGCAGATGATGGTCTGCCCTTTTTGTCCCTTGGCGTAGAAGAAGAAGTTTTTGAGCTGCGACTGGCTGCGCGGATCGGTATGGATGATGTATACCGAGCGCAACAGGGGATAGTCGGCCGTTGCTATATAGTATTGGTACGGACGCACATACTTGCTTGTGCCGTCGGCAGTGCGGCTGACGCGCATGACATTAAAGGGCAACTTTGAAAAGTTGGCAAGTGCGTTGCCCGTCTTGTCCATCAACCAGTTGGCACCCACTATGCCAATTATGTTGGGGTTGGCCTGCACCATGTCGAGCACAGATTGGTTGGATTTGCCCTCTGAGGCGTAGACGTTGCCCTTGAGATCCTTTCCATTGCAGAGGGAGTCTTTCATGTAACGCACGGTGCTCGAACCTGAGGCATCGAACACCAATTTGAGCTCGCCGCTCTTTGTGTGATTGCTGAGCTGCTCCCAGCGGGTTATTTTGCCTGTCACAATGCCTTTTATTTCATCGAGTGTGATGAGTGAGTCTTTGTTCTCTTTGTTCACAACCAGGGCTATGGCATCTGAAGCTATCATGGCTTGTGTGGCATCGAGGTGGTGCGAGCGTATGATGGTCAATTCGTTGTCGTTGAGCTTGCGTGTGACGATGATGCAACGCACGCTATCGCGGACGAGGTCGCGAATGGCTTGGTCCTCGCTCTCGTATATGGGTTTCATGTTTGCCTCGCTGTATGCCATGCCGTAGCTTTGCGCAAGGTTGTCCATTATAGGTTTGAAGGTTTCGTCTATGGCAACCTTTACATCGTACTCTTTGAGCCAGTCGGAGTTGCCTTTTTTGTTGCTTTTACAACTTGCCAGTGCCAGGATCATAAGCAGCAGAGGCAAATAGAACTTCATTCGTTTCATCGTATTATGTGTTGAGTGTAGTGCAAAGGTAGCAATAAGACTACAATAATAATAGGCTGCACTACCTAAAATAGTGCAGCCTATTAAAACATTTTACATATTACAAATGTGTTTAGTACACAATTTGACTACTTTACGAGGTCGAGTGTATCGCTGGCAATGAGCAACTCCTCGTCGGTAGGCACTACCACCACCTTGACCTTGCTGTCGGGAGCAGAGATAATTTCTTCCTCGCCGCAGTTGGCCTTATTCTTTTCGGCGTCAATCTTGATGCCCATAAATTCGAGGTCTTCGCAAGCACCCTGACGAACGTCCCATTGGTGTTCGCCCACACCGGCTGTGAATACCACGATGTCTACACCGCCCATAGCAGCTGCATAGGCACCAATGTACTTCTTGATGCGGTAGTCGTACATCTCCATGGCCAATTTGGCGCGCTCGTTACCCTCGCGAATGCCAGCTTCTACCTCGCGAATATCGCTTGATATGCCCGAGATGCCTTTCACGCCACTCTGCTTGTTGAGCAAATCGCTCATTTGGTCGGGGGTGAGGTTTTCCTTTTTCATTATGCTAAGCACAGCCGAGGGGTCAATGTCGCCTGAGCGGGTACCCATTACCAAACCTTCGAGCGGGGTGAGGCCCATCGAGGTGTCGACACACTTGCCATACTTGACAGCTGAAACTGACGCACCGTTGCCAATGTGGCAAGTGATGATGCGCACGTCCTCGGGCTTTACGCCGAGCACCTCGCAGACACGGGCTGTCACGAAGCGGTGACTTGTGCCGTGGGCACCCCAACGACGGATATTGTTCTGCTCGTAGTACTTGTAAGGCACAGCGTACATGTAAGCCTTGGCGGGCATGGTTTGATGGAAGGCTGTATCGAACACAAATACCTGGGGCAAGTTGGGAAGCATTTCCTTCACTGCCACGTAACCCTTGAGGTGGGCGTCAGAGTGCAGCGGAGCGAGTTCCATGTACTGCTTCCACTCTTGGAGCATTTCGTCGGTCACAATCTGGCTCTTGGTGAAGCGGCCGCCTGCCACAATGCGGTGACCGGCTGCGCTGATTTCGTCGAGGCTCTTGATTGCGCCATAAACGGGGTTGAGCAGTGTGTCGAACATGAGCTTGATGCCCTCGGTGTGGGTGGGACAAGGCGACTCGATGATTTTTGTTTCGCCGTTGATTTTGGTTTTGAGGAAGGAACCTTCAAGACCAATCTTTTCGATACCGCCAGCAGCAAGTACCGACTTGTCGTCCATCTCGTAGAGTTTGTATTTGATAGATGAACTGCCGCAGTTGATTACGAGAATTTTCATAAACTTGTAGGGTTAGGGGGTTATTGGGTTAAGGGGTTAAAAGATTAGTCTTTACCTTCAAAACTTCTCCTTAACCCTTTTAACATGCGTGCTAACCTATAAATGGTGGGTTTTAATTCATTTAATTCGTCTTGACTGATATATTTTAATTCGACTGCAACCGATAGTTGGCAATAGAGAATATATCGTCAAACATTCATGTAAGTTGTTAAAAGGTAGTGGGCAGGGGGAAAGGCGTCTTTTTAACCTCCTAACCCACTACCCCCCTAACCTTACGAATTTTCCTTTGCCGCGATAGCCTGGTTAGCCGTGATGGCAATCATCTTGTACACATCATCGACAGAACAACCGCGTGAAAGGTCGTTCACCGGACGGGCAATACCCTGAAGGATAGGACCAATGGCTGTGGCGTGACCAAGACGCTGCACAAGTTTGTAGCCAATGTTACCAACCTCGAGCGAGGGAACTACCAGCACATTGGCCTTGCCTGCTATTTCGCTGCCCGGAGCCTTTGAAGCACCTACCGAAGGTACGAGGGCTGCATCTGCCTGCAATTCGCCATCGATTTTGAGTGTGGGATCAAGTTCTTTGGCTATGCCGAGGGCCTCAACCACCTTGTCAACAACCTCGTGTTTGGCCGAACCCTTAGTAGAAAAGCTGAGCATGGCCACACGCGGATCTATGCCGGCCACGGCCTTGGCGGTGCGGGCGGTACAAACAGCAATCTGGGCCAACTGGTTGGCATCGGGCACGGGGGTAACGGCCACGTCGCCCATTACAAGCACACCGTTGTCGCCGCACTCGGGAGCGTGGGTGAGGAGCAACATGGCACCGCTCACGCAAGTAATGCCCGGAGCTGTCTTGATAATCTGCAAGGCAGGACGCAGCACATTGCCTGTCGTGTTGCGTGCACCGGCCAACTGGCCATCAGCATCGCCGCTCTTGATAATCATACAACCGAAGTAGAGAGGGTCGAGCACCTTTTTGCGTGCTTCTTCAATGGTCATGCCCTTCTTCTTGCGCAGTTCGGCAAGGAGTTCGGCGTATTCTTCCTTCTTGGGACTGGTGGCAGGGTCGATGATAGTGGCCTTGTCAATGTTGCCCAAGCCCCACTGCTTGGCCAGCTCATGGATTTCGTCCACATTGCCAAGAATGATGAGGTCTGCCACGCCGTCGGTCAATATTTGGTTGGCGGCTTTAAGTGTACGTTCTTCCGTTCCTTCAGGAAGTACAATGCGCTGCTTGTTTGCTTTGGCACGCGCAATAAGTTGTTCAACGAGTTCCATAAATACTTTTATGTATACTTATTTTATGTTGTGTTGTATTTTGCAATTCTCACTAATCAGCCAACATCTGTTTATATTGTTGCATATCCAATCAGATGCTTGGCCCATGGTGCTTTGCGCTCTTGCAAAGGTAGCGACTTTTATTCTTTTCTTTGCCATATTCACAAAATATTTGTATAAGCAGGTGTGATTGTGCACGGGCAACGGTGTCGTCAAGCACGCATTGCCGCCATCTAAAGACCGTTCATAGGACTTTTGTGTGCATTCTCGAGCGCATTTTATATTTATTAAGATAATTACCCCCCCCCAATACGGCACTTATTTATAGCTTTGCAAGCGGAAAGTGTACAAACACTTTACCATGCTTCTATATTCTAACACCGCATGAAAACATTTACTACTCAAATCTAAATATGGATAATAACATTAAACGTTGGATGGGTGCCACGATCTGCTGCTTTATGTTAGGCAGCGGCCAAGGCATTATAGCCCAAAAGGTGGTTTTCCCACAAACTCAGCAGGCCGGTACGGCAAGCATTGCCGTTGACGGCAACGAATATACCTTGAAGAACAACTTGTTAACTGCCAAATTTGTAAAGCAAGACGGCTCGCTCTTTTTCAATGGTTGCGAAGAGATGAACCTCAAGGCCGGCACGGAGTTGTTCAAGGTGGTGCTGGGCGACGGCACTACCTTCACTTCCTCACAAATGACACTGCAAAGCGTGGAGGAAGAAGAACTCACTGGCAATGCCGCTGCTGCTAAAGGGTCTGACAGATTCAATGGCAAGGCACTTAAAGCCGTATTCAAAAAGGACAAGCTTAACGTGACATGGCATGCCGTGTTGCGCGATGGTTCACACTATTTGCGCACCACGCTCGAGGTGACGGCAGACGACGATCAGGCTATGCAGTCTATCACCCCAATGATATATAATGTGGACAATGAAGCTGCCAAAACGGTGCCTGTGGTTGTGGGTAACACACGCGGCGCCTTGTTGGCAAGCAACAAAATATTTGCCGGACTTGAGACTCCTATGGGCGTAAACTCTGCCCAGGTGTCGAATGCAGGCATGGACAGCTTTACGCCAACTGGCTGGAACTCATCGTCCTTTAATTGGGAACCTGGCGACGAACTGCCCGAGGATATTCGCAAAAGCGAAATCAAGGTAGACAATAATACAGTGTCGCCCGACGACGTGATGGGCACACGCGGCTACGTTTCATTCCGCAAAGCCGGCACACAAACTTTAACATTCCAGTACACAAGTGGCAGCCACCGCCTCGACATTGTGGGCGTAGACGTGGTTGATGGCAATGGCAATGTGCTGGCCAAGGACTACCATGGTGGTTTTACGGGCGAACAGAAGAAAGATAATGTGTACACGCTCGACATACCCAAGGCTGGTGCATACGTGCTGCGTTATTTTGTAGCTGGCACAAAGCGTAGCGATTTTAGCAGCAATGGTACCATCACGTTCAGCGAAAAGATTGGTGTGCCCGTTGTGCTTTACGATTTAGTGGCCGAAAAGACCGAAAAGGCGCAGGCCGCTCAACACAAGACCCTGGCTGACGGCACCGAAGCCACAACCACCGAAACACCTGTAATTTACGACCGTTCTGACTGGACTATTACTGCCGATGGCTGGAACGCGGATAATGGCACAGGCAAGGTTGAGGCCATTATCGATGGCAAAACTAATACTTACTGGCATTCCGACTACACCAACAACAACCAAGATATGCCGCACTGGTTCATGGTTGACATGAAAAAGGCGCAGAAGGTCGGTGCTGTGGGCATTGTAACACGCCAGGCGGCAGTTGGCGTAAACGGACATATAAAGGATTATGAAATCTGGACAGGTACTGATGCCAATTCGCTGACCAAACAAACCGAAGGCACTTTGACCTATTCGCTTGACGAGGAGTGGATTAATCTGCCGCAGCAGGTTGATGCTCAATATGTAAAGGTGGTGATTAAGTCTGCACAGAATGGCCGAAAGTTCGCTTGCTGTGCAGAGTTCCGTGTAGCTTCAGCTAATCCTAACGCCGATGTACCTCTCACCACATTCGAAATAGATGAGCCCGTCAGCCGCCAGTGGACTCCCAATAGCTGGACTGTTGTTGAGAGCGACAAAATACCCTATAAGGTGATTGAGCAGGACGAGGCTTATCCTAACATTTATGCCAAGACGATGGACGTACGCTTTAACGAGGACAAAGGTACGCTCAACGTGGCATTCAACTATCAATCTGGCTCTAAGCGCTTGAACATAGTAGGCGTCGATCTGCTTGACGCTTCGGGCAGTGTCGTAACAGCCAATTACCATGCAGGCTTTACGGGTACTGCTAAAAACGAGAACGAATACACCTTGTCAATACCCAACAAGGGCGACTACACCTTACGTATGATGGTGTCAAAGAAGACCGAAGCCATCACCTCATCGGGCACAATCAAGCTCAGTTACACCAAGATTGACACCTTGCACATGCTGGCACCGACCGAAGTGCCCATGCAGGGATATTGGCGCCGTAACACAACATTAAAGAAAGGCACCACTTGGGAGGTTAGCTCGGTTGTAGGTCTCGTGGCTCCTGGCCAACAACGCCGTTCGTTCCTGGCCTACAGCGAACGCGAACGCGCTGTGCCCTGGCGCCCGTTCACCCTTTACAACTCATGGTATGAACTGAACATCGACCGCAACAATGCCGTGGGAAATAATGGTGTGTATGATGCATCTGACCCCAATAACACCAAGGGTAACTACTCTGCCAACATGACAAGCGACCAATGCGTCAATGTGATGAACCAGTGGAAGACCAAGTTCTACGATGTGTATGGCAAGGCTCCGTACGCCTTTGTATGGGACGATGGCTGGGACGCATACGGCACTTGGACATTCAACTCTAATTTCCCCAACGGATTTACACCTGAAGATAACCTTGCCAAGCAAATGGGCGTAGGCATTGGTGCCTGGCTCGGTCCGGTGGGCGGTTATGGCGCAAGTGGTACATACCGCCGCAAATACTGGAACGGCCGTGGCGGCATGCAGTTGAGTAACGCTGAATACTACAAGTATTTTGTGAGCTGCTGCACCGACATGATTAACAAGTACGACTTCCGTTTCTTCAAGTTTGACGGCATCAGCGCACAAGGCACTGCCTATGGTCCCGATGCTGGTGACACGGGTATTGAAAATGCCGAGGGTATTATCAGCATTGAGCGCGACGTACGCAAGAGCCGCCCCGACATATTCTTCAACACCACCGTGGGCACATGGGCATCACCATTCTGGTTCCATTATAGTGATGCGGTATGGCGTCAAGATGCCGACTGCTCGAAGATTGGTAATACTGGCACCGACCGCGAGCAGTGGATTACTTATCGCGACTACATGGTGTACAAAATCTTTATCCAAGGTTCACCACTCTGCCCCATCAATACGCTCATGACGCACGGGTTTATTCTGAGCAAACACGGCAAACCTTACACACCGAGCAACTACGATTACAATGGTGCTTTGCGTGAGTTGCGTTGTGCCTTTGGTTGTGGTTCGGGCATGGTAGAATTGTATGCCGACTATGCCCTTATGGACGAAATTAAGGACGCCAGTGGCAAGGCCGGTGCATTGTGGAAAGACCTGTCTGACTGCATGGATTGGCAAAACCGCAACGTGGACGTGCTGCCCGACATTCACTGGGTAGGCGGCAACCCATGGGACGGAAGCAAGGTTAATGTATATGGTTGGGCTGCATGGAATGGTAAGAAGACTACCCTCACCCTGCGTAACCCCGATGTGCAAGAACGTACCTTGACCACAACATTGCGAAAAGTGTTTGACATACCCGAATCGTTCAACACAACCATCACTCTGAACAGCTCGTTTGACGACCAGAAGATTGGTGTTGATGGCGGTTTGAAAGGCATCAACGTGGGTGAACCCATTGACATTGATCAAGAAATCACCTTCCAACTTCCTGCCTCAAGCGTATTCGTATTTGAGGGGGTTGACAACGGCGACTTCAACTTTGATTCTACCGTGACCGAGATAGGCAAAGTTAACACGCCTTTCGTCAATACTGACGCAACTATCTACGACATGTCGGGACGTCGCATGGCCGCCCCACAAAAAGGACTTCCCAACATCATTGGGGGTAAAAAGGTGCTTAGCAAGTAACATTGCTGGCAAGTAATAATAGGTTTGGTTGGAAAGAGTTTGGGCTCTTTCCAACCTTTTTTGTTGCCTGAAACGCGCTGCAAAAAAACGCAAGCACTAATGGGGGCGACGCGTCCCGCGTCGGAATAATTAAAAGGAAAGATACACTAAATAATAGCTGAATATTTTTCCGCGGGACGCGTCGCCCCCATTAGTGCTTGCGTTTGGTGCTTAAGTCTGCGAGCACGGCGTCAGCCTTATGTATCTTACAGGCAGGGCGACCAGCCCTGCCTCTACTTATGTAAAAAATCACGGCGTCAGCCTTATGTCACTTATGTAGCTTATGTACTTATGTCTACCGCGGTAAGCGGCGCAAGGGCGAATAGCCCTTGAAAACACAGAACGAGGTTCATTACCCACAATGTCATTTACCCCATCAACCGGACGGTACATTGGCGAAGTCAAGAACTGCATATTTTTCCGACGCGGGACGCGTCGCCCCCATTAGTGCTTGCGTTTGGTGCTTGAGTCCGTTCGCATGTTTATGTTTTACTGAACAGCAATCATTTTAATCTACAGATTGTGTCGCTGCTAAATTAGTTGTATCTGTCATGCACAGTAATCAAAAATTGTAGTTATTACAATTCGGTTAATAAAAGTAGCAGAAATGTTGCAGTTATTGTACTTTTTGCACTACCTTTGCAAAAGGTAAGGCCGCGGTTCGGCAAAATATTCAAACAAAGTTTGACATTCCGCACTCACCTTGCACTACCTTGCCACACAAGAACAAGCTTACAAGACTATAGCAAGCTTTTATTATCTACAACGACTCTACTTTTTGAAAAGAAACAATTTTGGACAACGTGCCTACACCATGCAACAAACTCAAGTAAAAGACATTGAGACAACTGCGGGGTGTAGCCCATGTTCAATTTACTTTTAACCCTAAACCCTATAAACAAATGAACTTCATCGAAGGACCTTGGACTGAGCAAATCAACGTGACCGACTTCGTAAAGCGCAACATTACTCCCTACGAGGGTGATGCTTCCTTCTTGGTTGGCCCCACTGAACGCACACGCAAATTGTGGAACATCTGCTTGCAGGCACTTGAAGAAGAACGTGCCAACGGCGGTGTACGCTCACTCGACCCCGACACAGTGTCTACCATCAGCTCGCACAAGGCTGGCTATATTGATAAGGAAAACGAGCTGATTGTCGGTTTGCAAACTGACGAGCTGCTCAAGCGTGCCATCAAGCCCTTTGGCGGCATCAAGGTGGTAGAAAAGGCTTGTGCACAACAGGGACACCCCGTTAACGAACACGTGAAGGACATCTTTACACACTACCGCAAGACACACAACGATGGCGTGTTTGACGTGTACACCGAAGAGATCCGCCGTTTCCGTTCACTGGGCTTCCTCACTGGTTTGCCCGACAACTATGCCCGCGGCCGCATCATTGGCGACTACCGTCGTCTGGCTGTATACGGCATTGACCGCTTGATCGAGGCTAAAGAAGCTGACAAGAAAGCCATCGGCAGCCCCATGACCGACGACCGTATCCGTCTGCGCGAGGAGGTGGCCGAACAAATTAAGGCTTTGAAGGAAATGAAGGTGATGGGCGAATACTATGGCCTTGAACTTGGTCGCCCTGCACAGAACGCCCAGGAGGCTGTACAGTGGGTGTACATGGCATACCTCGCTGCTGTTAAGGAACAGGACGGTGCCGCCATGTCACTTGGCAATGTGTCATCATTCCTCGACATCTACATTGAGCACGACCTGAAGCACAACCTCATCGACGAGACTTTCGCACAGGAACTCATCGACCAGTTCGTTATGAAACTGCGCATGGTACGCCACCTGCGTATGGACGCCTACAACGAAATCTTTGCCGGCGACCCCACTTGGGTGACCGAATCACTTGGCGGCCGCTTCAACGACGGTACGCTCAAAGTTACCAAGACTTCGTTCCGTTTCTTGCAGACTCTCTACAACCTCGGCCCCTCACCCGAACCCAACTTGACCGTGCTTTGGAGCCCCGAGCTGCCCGAAGGCTGGAAGGATTTCTGCGCCAAGGTGAGCGTTGACACATCATCTATCCAGTACGAAAACGACACCCTCATGCGCGAGGTGCGCGGCGAGGACGACTATGGTATTGCATGCTGCGTATCATACCAGGCCATCGGCAAGCAAATCCAATTCTTCGGCGCACGCTGCAACCTGGCCAAAGCCCTGTTGCTGGCCATCAACGGCGGCCGTTGCGAAAAGACTGGCACTGTCATGCTCGAAGGCATTCCCACACTCACCTCTGACGTGCTCAACTACGACGAAGTGCTCAAAAACTACAAGTTGGTGCTCAAGCAGATTGCGCGCATTTACAATGATGCCATGAACATCATTCACTACATGCACGACAAGTACTACTACGAAAAGGCACAAATGGCACTCATCGACACCAACCCTGCCATCAACATCGCCTACGGTGCTGCCGGCTTGTCTATCGCCATCGACTCTTTGTCTGCCATCAAGCATGCCAAGGTTACTGCCAAGCGCAACGACATCGGCCTGACCGAAGGCTTCGACATCGAAGGCGAGTTCCCCTGCTTCGGCAACAACGACGACCGTGTTGACCACCTTGGCGTTGACTTGGTTTACTACTTCGACGAGGAGCTCAAGAAGCTGCCCGTTTACAAGAATGCCCAGCCCACACTCTCATTGCTCACCATCACTTCAAACGTGATGTATGGCAAGAAGACAGGTGCAACTCCCGACGGTCGCGAGTCTGGCGTAGCCTTTGCACCGGGTGCCAACCCCATGCACGGACGCGACAAGAGCGGTGCCGTAGCCTCATTGGCCTCAGTTGCCAAACTGCGCTACCGCGACTCTCAGGACGGTATTTCAAACACCTTCAGCATCGTGCCGCAGAGCCTTGGCCGCACCCCCGAGGAGCGCGTTGAGAACCTTGTAACCATGATGGACGGCTACTTTACCAAGGGCGCTCACCACTTGAATGTGAACGTGCTCAACCGCGAAATGCTTGAAGATGCCATGGAGCACCCCGAAAAGTACCCGCAGCTCACTATCCGTGTGAGCGGTTACGCCGTAAACTTTGTCAAGCTCTCACGCGAGCACCAGCTCGAAGTTATCTCTCGTTCGTTCCACGAACGCATGTAATAACGACACGAACGCATGTAATGGCATGAGGCGTGTTGTGTAACACCCCGCTTGTGTTGCACAATGCCGCCTCTCCTACCACTCACATATTAGCGCCTGTGGCCTCACATAGCCACAGGTGCTATTTTTTTTGACATCGTCAATGCGCCACCCAAATCAATTATAGTGGACTGATTGGGTATGATGGTGATCACGTTTTACATGACAGATTTTAATGCTTTTGCCCTTACAGGGCGCGACTGCTCCAACACGAGATACCCGGGGTGTCGCTTCGCTTACCCCGGGCTATGTGCTCCATTGGGCCTTCAGCCCGCCCTTACAAGTTCAAAAGGACTATTTATCTATTCGCAATGGTGAAGCTATGCCAAAGCTACAATACAAAGCCTCGTTGCTAATTGCTATGTGGTAGAAGTGTTTTTGCAAGGGCGGGCTGAAGGCCCAATGGAGACCATAGCCCAGGGCAAGCGTAGCGGCACCCTGGGTCCCCCGTGTTGGAGCAGTCGCGCCCTGTAAGGGCAAAAGCATTACAATGTGCTTTGGAGTTTTACTGGACAGCAATTATTGGGTATATATATCTTCCGACTTTGGTGCTTTTAAGGGCTGTTCGCCTGGTTGCGCCGTTGCACTTCGGGCGTGCGGTCAAGCACACTGTATCGAATGTCGTACAGTTCGTCCATCAGGGTGATGGCTTGTTCTGTCAACCCGCAGCTTGTGGTGTTGCCAGCTGTTTGCGGTGCGCAGTCAGTGTCGTTGCCCATGCGTTTTTGCGGCTGGGGCGTTTCTGCGTTTTTAGTTTGTGGTTCCGCGCTATGTCCGATAACGTCTATCAGTTTGTCAACGACACGTTTCACAATGGCATCGGCATAACGCAGCATTCTGTTAAGCATTTGTTTCATGGTAATTACTACAATTTGGTTTGATATAAAAGTAAAGTGCTGCAAAGGTAACACCAAGACATTGCACCCCACAAAAAAAGTGTACAACTTGTACACAAATATTTGCCCCCTCCCCGTCTGCCTACTTATAAATGAATGTGTGTTTTTTTTCTGCCATCTTACACTTTTTGTACGTAACAAGTTGATATTCAAAGGTTCCAAGTGTGCAAGATGATTTCAAAGTATCATACACGCCCTTGCATACATCTTACACACCTCGCCCCGTTGCCGCATAGCCGATTTGTACGTGTGCGGTGGATTATACACCACAGGGACGTAGGGAAATCTGTCGGAGCAACAGGCATTTCTGCTCCCCTATGCCGTGATGTCATTCTCCCATGTTTGTGCTGTGTGGCAGCGTGTGGGTTGTGTAGGATGCGTGTAGGTAGAATTTGTAGTATCTTACACTAATTAAAACATTGATAATCAATGAGTTGAAGCGTGTTAGTGTAAGATGTAAGATATCGGCGTGTAAGTTGTTGTAGTATGGTAAAGGTCCCGCTACCACTAAACGCAAGCACTAATGGGGGCGATGCGTCCCGCAGCTACTGATAAAAACCTAAGTCCGAACTTCGTCAATGCGTCACCCCAATCAAATAACGTAACTCATTGATTTTCAATACACGCCATTCAATGACACAAAAAGTAATGAAGTCAGGAGGGATTTGGTTCAAATAAGAAGGGACACATTTCTTGATGCGCCCCTCCCAATTACTTTACAACTCGCAAAAATCTTTGCGAAACACTATCCTAATATCGGCTTGAATAGTGTGATACGTGCGAACCATGTGAGCCATGTGAGCCATGAGAAACATGAGAACTATGCGAATAGTGACCCGCAAGAGAACTCTTTACCATGTCAATGGCTTTCTGCAAAACCAAGGGCTGTTTTTTCTGCTTCTCAATTTGAGTTGTTCCGTCATTATTGCCCAATACGTTCATGATATTATCAGAAACGTTAGCACAATAACTCGTTGTTGCAATAAATGCCGAAATAAGCAAAAACATTAGTCTCTTCATTGATACCTCCGTTTTTTAAGTTTGACAATATAGTTAACAATTCACTCTGTACATGAATCTGTACATTCAATTTTGTGGATATGCGTACTTATGTTATTGTTGTTTGTCGAGAAGAAACCTCCACATTCACCTTTAAGTACACAACCATCACAAACAGGAAGATAAACATCTTTCCATTCGCTGATTGATTGCTTTGCGAATGGGCGTAATTCGGGCGGCAGTACACATAATTGAGCATTATAGACATAGGTAGTAATATCCCTGTTGTTCAATAGAAGCACAGCTTCTTTTAGCTCATTGTTATAGTCGTATGGATCTATCCACAAATCTTTTAGGTTAGTTTCTGCTAAGCCTGTAGTTTCCATCTGCATAAAGGCGACCTGTGTGACAAATGGGAATTTATGATATATATAATCTGCCAACTGCGGCAACCTCTTATAGGTCTGTTTGTGGATAACCACTCTTAAACCTATCTGTTGCCCAAATTGTGCTAAATTATATAAGCCTTGTACTGTCTTGTAAAAGGTCTTGGCTCCGACTATATGATTATGGATAGAGGCAATGTCCGAAAATATCGGAATGTCTATTTGTAAATCATGATGGTTGCAAGCCGCCAATTTTTCCGCATAGTTTATATCTGCGAATTTTACTCCGTTGGACAAAATGCTTATGGCTGCTTTTGGGCATGATTTCTTTATTTGGCGTATAATATCAAACAATTTGTCACCAATCATTGTTGGTTCGCCACCAGTAATGCCGACTTCTTGTGCTCCTTTGTCGAACAATTTTATCAAATTCAGATTAAAGTCTGTCCTGTCTTTTTCCTGCAACACTGGAGGTTGGGGGCACATAATGCAACGATGATTACAACGAGCTGTTGCAAAAACAACATTGGATGTAGAGCTGATTTCATAAAGGAAGCATATCTCTCCATCTGTTGTGATATTTATGACATCACCATCATTAAAGGCTGAAATGTTGTCAACTTTGACATATGGCGTAGAAGTATCACCAGATAAATCGTGTGTCGAAATAACAGCCTTATAACCTTTGGGCAATTTCTTTTCGTTGGTTACAAGGATATATGTTGAGCGATTGAATATATTCTTATCGTTCAATGTTACTTTCCCAAGAAGTTCTTGTGAATTTGAGTTGTATATCGATTTTACTTGCTTCATATCTCACTATTTTATCCAAGACCAAAATATTCTGTTTATCTCTGGGTCATGCTTTTTGAGAAGTTCAAAAAGATAATGCATGATTGCTTTGTTTTTCTTGCACATTTCGTTTGTAGGACGATGACCAACCAGGTCTCCTTGCTCTGACATGTTTCTTACTGGGTCTGCACCACAATAAGGCTGGAATACGCATTCTGCGCACTCGGGCAAACATTCATTGCAAGCATTGCTTATAATCTCATGCAACTTTTCTCCATTGAACATGCTTTGATATGAATCTTCGTTCACATTGCCAAGTCTGAAATAATAGTTCTTGAAACGAGCCATCATTCTTCCTTCATCGGCAACATACACACTGCCATCATAATCATATATAGCTCCAGCTATACCAACCCCTGCAGGAGATTGCAAGTCTACGAACCCTGTAGCAAAAGGTGTGAGAATCCTACGCAGAAGCAAGGCTGCATACCCTTCTACAAAGAATATTCCTTTCTTGTTGAGTTCTATGATATAGTCCAACCCCTCTTTGTAGTTTTTTATAAAATCTTCTATCGGATAGGCTATCTTGTCCTTATGCTGTTTTGCAAAGCCATAAGGGTTCAATGCCCTTAGAAAGATATTGTGGAAACCTAATCTGATGTATTCATCTATAATGTCCTTGAATCTTCCGAGGCTATACTTTGAAGTTGTCATTAAAGCGGATGCACATTCATCATCGCCCCAAATGCAACGAATCATCTGTAGATTTTTCTCAAAGATAGCGTGGTGGTCAAGATTCTTATCTTGTAGGGGTCTGTTAGCATCATGCAAATCCTTTGGGCCATCCAAAGATGTAGAAATCATACAATTATGCTTCTTTAGGTACTTGACCATCTTCTCATTGAGCAAAGTTATATTGGTGCAGATGACAAATTCTAATTCACGTTTCTTGAATAAGTTTTGCCATTCAGCTTCTTCTATGATATACTTCACCATTTCAAAATCGGTTGACGGGTCACCACCCTGGAACTCTATTTTGATACACGGAGAAGGGGACATAAAGATAGTTTTGACAATATTCTTTGCCGTTTTCTTTGTCATATCGGCAGAATGGTCTGTACTTTCATGTCTTTTTACCTGACAATAAATGCAACTTGAATTACAACGCAAAGTTGGCACAACCATGTGCAAAGAAGTAAAATCCTCTAAAATACTCTTCTTTGTGCGGAATTTTGTTGCGAGCATTCTTACAACATCTTCAACATTGTCTGTTGTGGCTATCTGCTTTGACTCAATGTCATAGAACAAGTCACTTGTAGGGTCAAGTTCTCCATTGACGAATTTGTGAAAGTCGTCATTCTTTAGGAATATGTATTCTCCAACATCGTTCGATAGAAGATATTCTTCTTCGTTAAATCGAGCGAAGCGGAATGGGAGTAACTGATATTTCATTTCTGTAAGATTTTAACTATTCTTTCCAACCATATTATATCTGATATTTTTTTTGAAGTATCATAGACACTTAATCCGTTTTGTAAAAGAAAAAAGTATTTCATTTTTCCATAGACATAGTATTTATAAACATTTGTACCGGAATCAATTGTTATTATATAGCATTTCTGTTCTACTCCCACATTCTGGAAAGTCTTCAAGTAACAATACTGTATACGGATATTCTTACATGAAAGACCACTGCCTTCAGACACAATCTGCTTTAACTTTTTCAAATCAACATTATTTATTTCCCTTTCCCCTTTAACCTCAACTTTTGCATAGTTGTTTATGGTTGACGAATAATGTGAAATATGTTGACTAGAAAAATGTGAAGCATGCGAAGCGTGAGCCATATGTGAACTATGAGCATTATGCGTCCTACCAATATTTATTGGTGTTGTTTTATGTAGGACCAACAAAGACTGGTTGAAATTTCCCTTGCTTGCTTTATACACCCTTGAATTATTTTTTCCAAAAATAGGAATATATGCTAACAGACATGAAACTAATACGAACAGGAATCTCATCTTGATACAGGTTTAAAAGCTTCCTCTACTATCAAATCACGAATATGACCATACTTCTCCGTTGTAATTTCACGAAGTTGTTGGTCAATTAAGTCATTGCAGAATTGCTTAACGATATTCTCGTCAAGTACACCTTCTTTTGATTCAAAAATCACGCAGACCTGTTTGTCATCACTTGGCATTGTGTTCTGATAAATAAAGTACTTGTCTGTATATCTGTAAATAGTAGCAGTTATAGCCTTTTCACTATATAAATTCAAGTCAATGATTACTTGAAAACCACCTTTGTCTGTCTTTGTGATTGGAACTTTTATACAGCTCATACCAACTATTCTTTTTGCCAACGGCTACCATATTGGCATGATTAACAAATGGTTGGTATATATACATGAAAACGTGGAGCCAGTCCTGTCACTCGTTCCACTTGTTAAGGCCTTCGCATTGCCCTGTTCGTCCGAAACGAGCAACGCCGAAAGCCCCACGCCAGTGTAAGTATATAGAAAACACTCTTGACAACGAACGACAGAATTGTCCGAAGCCAATGAGGGTTGTATATAATACACCCCATGAGGCGTTCCCGTTGCTTTGTCTTTGACGAACAGTTGAGAGTTTGCGAAGTTCTAACAAGTCAAAACCAAAGCGTACAGTTACGCCTTATATGTATATATGTCTGCCCGACCTCTGCCCATTAGGGCTTCCGGCATAGGTATAGACGCTACAAAGATAACACTTTTATCCTAAGACCCACTTTGTTTGGTTAGCTAAATGTAATATTAAGGTGTGATTTAATACAATTTGATATTATTAAATATAAATACACCAAAGAAAACCTTGAAGCTTTGTTATAGAATGGCAAATGGAGGGCTATTTACAAATAAAACATTATATTTGCAGAAGATAGGCTGCGGTTCGGCAAAGATCGCAAGTAAACTTGCATCTCTGCGCTCACCTTGCACTATCTTTGCAGAAGATAGGCTGCACCTCGGCATAACGTACAAGCAAGCTTGACGTTCTGCGCTCTGTTTGCACTATCTTTGCAGAAGATAGGCTGCACGTGTTTTATTCAGAGGGGCGTCTGTCAACCTTAATACGAACATACATGATGAAGATTAAACGCGTATTCATGACTATATGCGCCGCATGTGCCATCGGCGCTACAAGCTTTGCACAGACAGCACGACAAGTGCTTGACCAAACAGCTAATAAACTTAAGAATAGTGGCGGCATTGAGGCTACATTTGAAGGCACACAATTCAAAGGACAACATGAGGCTGGCACGGCTAACGGACACATTTTGGTGCAGGGCAATAAATTCAAAATTGCTTCGAACGCACTGACTACGTGGTTTGACGGCCGCACGCAGTGGACTTTGCTGCACGGCAGCGACGAGGTGAACGTGAGTAACCCTACCGCAGCTGAACTGCAGCAGGTTAATCCGTATACCTTTGTCAACCTTTACAAACATGGCTATAACCTTAAACTGGCCAACACTACCTACCACGGCAAGGCTTGCCACGAGGTGCGCATGATTGCACAAAACAAGGGTATGGGCATTCAACTGATCATTGCCGTCATTGACAAACATACGCAACTGCCCTACTCCATACGTATGAAGGACAACCACGGCGAATGGACTCGCATTCGGGTGGGAAGCCTGAGGACACACAAGCACTGGGGCGATGCTACATTCCGATTTAACAGTAAGGATCACCCTGGCATTGAAGTGGTAGATTTGAGATAACGCACAAACTTTTACTCGAAACAATTCATTATAATAACCACAATGACTACTAACACTGAGAACGCTAAAATAGAGCAGTGTATTATTTTAGGCTCTGGCCCCGCGGGCTATACAGCAGCCATTTATACCGGAAGAGCCGGACTGCAACCTATCATTTATGAAGGACTGCAGCCAGGCGGACAACTTACTATTACCACGGAGGTGGAGAACTTTCCGGGATTTGCCGATGGCATTGACGCTAACGAACTGATGGACAGCATGCGCAAACAGGCTGAACGATTTGGCGCTGACATACGCACTGCCACAGCTACCAAAGTGGACCTCAGTCAATCGCCCTACACTTTGTGGTTCGACGATGACACGGTGGTTAAATGCCGCACACTGGTTATTGCTACCGGTGCTTCGGCCAAATACCTTGGCTTGAGCGACGAAAAGAAATATCAAGGACTGGGAGTGAGCGCATGTGCTACGTGCGACGGCTTTTTCTACCGCAAAAAGGTGGTGGCCGTAGTGGGCGGCGGCGATACGGCGTGCGAGGAGGCTACTTACCTTGCCGGACTGGCCAGCAAAGTTTACCTCATTGTGCGCAAGCCTTACCTGCGTGCGTCTAAAGCCATGCAGGACCGCGTACTGAACAATCCCAAAATTGAAGTATTGTTTGAGACTAATACGCTCGGCCTTTTTGGCGAAGATGGCGTAGAAGGCGCACACGTGGTTTACCGTAAAGGCGAGGCTGATGAGCGCATGTATGACATCAACATTGATGGTTTCTTCCTGGCCATCGGGCACAAGCCTAACAGCGACTTGTTCAAGCCTTGGGTTAAAACTGACGAAACTGGTTATATCATGACTGAGGGTGACTCGCCACGCACGGGCATTCCGGGTGTGTTTGCAGCTGGCGATGTGGCTGACCCTCACTACCGACAGGCTATCACCGCAGCCGCAAGTGGCTGCAAAGCGGGCATAGAGGTGGATCGTTACCTGAAGGAGAACGACTAATTAACCGGCTTACTTATTTTTTATACAACAATGAGTATAAAGTACCTGTGTGCAACTTACTATACGTTGCTCGGGTGCTTTATACTTTAATTTTTTCAATCAGTGGAACGTCACCCTCTTCAACCTTTTTTACCTGAGAACGCTCACATTCTGATGTTGGGCAGTTTTCCACCGCCTAAGAAACGCTGGTCAATAGACTTCTTCTACCCCAATATGCAGAATGACATGTGGCGCATATTCGGACTCGTTTTCTTTGACAATAAGGATTACTTTGTTGACACAGCGCACAAGCGCTTTAACAAACCGCTGCTTGAGACTTTCTTGCGCGAAAAGGGCGTGGCACTTTATGATACTGCATGTGCCGTTAACCGTTTGCAAGACAATGCTTCGGACAAATTTCTGGAGGTGGTGGAACATACCGACATTGACGGACTGTTACACCAGTTGCCACACTGCCATGCCATCGTGACTACAGGACAAAAGGCTACGGACACGCTACGAGCGCACTTTGCGGTGGCGGAACCCAAGGTGGGGCAATACGTCGATTTTGAATTTGAAGGGAGGAATATGCGGCTTTACCGCATGCCAAGCAGCAGCCGGGCCTATCCTCTGGCCTTGGAGAAGAAAGCGGCTTTTTATCGTACCATGCTGGAATGTGAATTGGGCATCTGACAAGGGGCGCGCTATGCTGTATTTGCAGTTCGCTACCGTACAACAAAATTGTACGCTCCGCTCTCGGCCACATCATGACAGGGTACGCCCGCGCGCTGACAGGCTGTGCGCCACGCACTGCGCTGCCACGACGGCAGGGAGGACGCTAACACGACTTGGCCTGGCGTAAAATAGGACTGCATGGCTTCGAAACTGTCGATACAACCACGCGATATGATTAACAGGTCAAGTGGGTATGGATTGGCCGGACGACTGCATGTTAACGCTACAGATGTGGCACAAAGCATAATACGTTTGCTGCCCAACAGACAACTGTTGCCTTTTTTCAGAAAAAACTTGGTACGCGCATCTGAACTCACTATCTGTTTGGGTGGTGCAATGTGATGCGGTTGCCAGTAATTGCGATTTAATTGCCCAACCATTTTGCTGATGGCCTGCGGCGGCAGGGTTGACACAAGATATGACTCTCGCGCCGAAACTATGAAATGCACCAAGGTGGCTTGCTTATTGGCATATACCCATATTTGGGGTGACACGCGCTTGTCGGTGCCTACTCTGTACACTTCGGTAACGACACTCAACGTTAGGACAAGGAACACGCAGCACAACACACGCAACCTCAACCGCCGACGACGTGCCGCGGCAAACGCGTAGACTAATACGGGCACGAGCCATATTGCCAACAGTGTATATGGTGTGGGATTGAATGTGAGTGTGGAAAAAGGCCATACCTGCATACTGGTCAGGGCTGACGTCATGGCGTTGATTGTACACGACATGATCGAAGCTAATGCGTGCTGTACAACCGCGAAGGGAAGGGCGAAGAATAACAATGCTCCGCCAAGCAACACATAGGCTGATGGTATGACTACGAAGTTGGCTAACCAGGCATAGGGGGAAAGGGTATGGAAGTAATAAAGCACAAGTGGCGCTGTGGCCCATTGTGCACTTAACGAGACACAAACAAACGGCACGAGTATGTGGCGAAAGAATTTCCAACATACTTTGGTGCTCTGCAACCGCAGCCAAGGCAAACAGTATTGTTTTGCATACGTGGCGTATGACATGCCCTTGGGACGCGGTTGCTGATAAACTTGCAGCATTGTGCCCACATTATAAAGCGACAAAGGATAACGCTGCCAAACATAACGCCCAACAAACACAATACCGGCTACCGCCATAAAGGATAATTGAAAACCAACATCGAACAGCGACATGGGGTCTGCCAAAAGCAATATGATGGCGGCTAAGGACAAACTGTTGAGGGTGGAAGCACTCGACCGCTGCAAGCAAATGCTTATTTGCATACAAGTGAACATGCACACTGCACGCAACAGCGATAAGGGGGCTCCGGTCAAGAAAGTGAATGCCCACATGGCAAATACGATGAAAATGGACGCTATTATGCGCAAGTGGGTACGACGCAAGTGACGCAAGCACAACATATTGAACAAACTCAGTAATATGCCGAGGTGCAGCCCCGATAATGCAAGCACATGGCTCACGCCCAAATTTGAGAATAATTGACGTGTGTCTTCATCAAGCATAGTCTTATCACCCAAAGTTAATGCGGCTAACAGACTTTGTTGTCCCTTGTCAAAATAAGGTTCGTAAGCTGCTGCCAACTTGTGACGCCAGCGCAACAGGCGAGATTGCCAACTTATGCTTGCTTGTGCATCATCACCTAACAGTTCACACTTGCCACGCCATACGTAGCAACTACCACTTAATCCATGCGTCAACAGGTAGTGCGCATAGTCAAAGTCGCCAGGATTGCCAGCCAGACGCTTGCCTGATTGCATCTTGCCGTAGAAAGCCATACAACTGCCCTCTGTTATGTGCAGGCCAAGTCTGTGTGCATCGTTCTGCGCCAATGTGACACGCACCACACGATTGTGCCACGCCAAATGCGGTGCATGCAACCTTACATCTAATGCCACCGACTGTGTTTTTATCTTATGCACGCGCACTACTTGGCCGCTCCATGTCTGCGGCAGTTCTGGCCATTGCACAACAACGCGGTCATAAGCGCCTTGCAACAAAGAAGCAAAAAGTAGCATTACCGAAGCCATGCCAACCCACCAAACAGTTTTTCGTCCTCTTTCCTTTGTCCCAGCTAATAAATAGATAACTGTAGCAGCTACAGCAAGCACTATGGCTATACAAAGGCTACCATAAACAGAAAGCCACTCTTTGGTATACCAGCCCAACAAAATGCCCACCGCAGCAAGCAACGCAAACCTCATCAAAGGTGCGTGACGAAATGGTGATTCGGGTAACGGCTGAGCCGGTATCTTTTCAAAAGGCATAGTGGTGTTATTTCTGCAAATGGTATCGATATTCTGTTTAATACTGCTTTCACAAAACAGCAATTCTCATACAAATATATATAATTCCAACATTACGCAGCTCAAAACCAGGAAGTAAATGCTCGCTATCGCGAGTAAATGTGCAGATATGCAATGCTTGCGTCTTGGAACTGCCTTTTTACCGGTCAATCTGAATGAAAACGCAAGCACTAAACGCTATCGCCAAACGCTACCTCTAAACGTTAGCTCTAAACGCTAGCTCTAATGGGGGCGACGCGTCCCGCGTCGGAAAAGATGCAGCTATTATTTAGTAGAGTCCGTTTTACCCTCCATTCTCTGTCCCGATGAACTATAGTAATATAAATGATTCTATTTAAATTTTATTAATGTTTGTAGTCCAAGCTTAACAGGGCTCGTCGGGGCTGACTGCT